>FWWL01000895.1_pt1 | contig 35958 bp, 28 predicted proteins | sample 2228331 | NCBI WGS metagenome assembly FWWL01 (sample SAMEA103939775, study PRJEB20133) | metagenome
AATCACAACGGAAAGGATGGTAAAGATCAAAAGTTGTAACCATAAAATATGAATAAAGAGAGAAACTACCGCCATCAGAAGGGCAGCCACCCCTATCAAGGCTATAAAAAAACCAGCCGTAAAGATCTCAAAAATCAAAAGGAGAACCCCTAAAATAACCCATACATACCAACTCATGACTTACTCCTTTGTTTTATAGGTAATAAATTATAGATGGTTTTTCTTTTTCTGTCAACATTTTGGCGTCAGGGAACATAAAACCGAACCTTGCTCTCAAGTAAAAGCAAAAAAATATTTCTCCAAAAGTCTCTTTTTTGCTTGACAAAAAGACGACATTGGGTGTATAATTTAACCAAACGGTTAGTTTAACCGAATGATAAGTTAATGGAGGCACCATGGAACAATCTTCCCTCTCCCCCAAGGAAAAAATACTCCAGACAGCAGTAGAACTTTTTGCCAGGAAGGGGTTTGATGGAACGTCGGTAGATGAGATTGCTCGCCTGGCACAGGTCAACAAGGCAATGATCTATTACTATTTCTCCAGCAAGGATGAGCTTCTCTCCTTTATCATTCGCAAAAGTATTCACGACTTCAATACCATTATCGACAAGATGGATCTTGAATCGTGCCATAGTTTACTGGAAATGATACGAACGTTTGTCTCTGCTGGTGTCCACTACATAGACGAAAACACCCAGCTCATCAAGATCTTTCAGCGGGAGAGCATGAATAGTCAGTCTCGATGGGAACTCAGCATTATTCACACGATTGGGACTATCTTCGAACGGGTAGAACAGATCGTGCGGGAGCGATATCAGAGTATATGTGACATAGGCATGGTGGAACAGATTATTGTTATCAATCTTATTATTGGTTATCTCAATATCCGTGACAAGCTCTCCAGTGAGGAGAGTCGTGATCGGGAAATCAAGGATATAATCAAAGAACGCTACATAGAAAGAGTCAGTCAGATGATCTATAGCATGATATCTCAGGAACAAGGAGGAAACCATGTCTAAACTCTGGCGATGGATTATTCGCTACCCTGGCTGGGCTATTGGGGTATCGTTTTTGGTTTTCTTTGGTTTGGGAGTGGGGATATTTAGGGTGTATCTGGATAACGATATTCTCCACTGGTTTTCCCCGCAGAGTAGAATCGGGAGTCTCAACTACCATGTTAATGAAACATTCAAAAACAGTAACCCACTGATCATTATGTTAGAGCTTCCCTCCCCTGTCCTTGTCCAAGAAAACCTGGTGCATATTCGAGAACTTTCGCTGTTATGCAAACAGGAGGAGGGTATCTCAAGCGTCTACAGTATCACGGAGATCGAGGATATTCAAGGAAACGAGGATGAGATGGTGATCTCACGACTTTTCCCTGATGATATACTTACCATGCCCAACTACGATAAAACCACCAATACCATCCTCAATCGAGAAAGTTTTCGAAGCCTGTTGTCAAAGGATGGCTATGCTACCGCGATTATTCTGTCGATTGAACCGTCGATCCGTGCTGATACTGTTGCCCAGCGTATAAAAAGGCTTGTTAACCAGTATGTGGCCGAATATTGTCCAGGCTGGAAAGTATATCACGGGGGGACTCCCAATATGCTCAACTCTATCTCTCAGATGGTGATACGGGATCTTTCTTTTCTCGTACCTCTGGTGAGTGTGGTGGTTTTTGGGGTTCTTTTGCTATCATTTCGAAGTATGAAGGGAACACTCCTCCCTCTTTCTACGGTTTTATTGGCCACAGGGGCTGCTATGGGGATCATGGGATACCTCGGTATGCCTCTTACCACCTTTGGGGTTGCTATTCCAGTTGTTTTGATTGCCGTTGGAAATGCTTACGGGATCCATGTGGTAAACGAATATTATGAAAAGGTTCATGTTTTACCACCATCTGAGGCTCTGTATGAAACCTTGCAACGGACATTTCTTCCTATTTTGATGAGTGCTCTTACGACGTTTGGGGGATTTCTCTCTATTGCCTTTGCTAATGAGATGCTTGCGGCCCAGAATTTTGGTATTATTTCCGCTTGTGGTGTTCTGTTGTCTCTTGTCTTCACTCTCCTCTGGTTACCAGCGTGGCTCCGTCTTTTTCCAAAAGGAAAGGCAGATCTCGGGGCCCTGAACCATAAAAACGAGGAAGGTATTTTTTCTGCTGTGGCCCGCTTTGTTTTTCGGTATCGTATTCCTGTTCTGGTGATCTTTATCCTCGTAGGTATAGTGGCCCTTTACTTTCTTTTCAAAGTCGAAATCAAAGTAGATTATCTCGCCTACTTCGACAAAAAAGCCGAGGTATCCCAGGTAACATCAAAGATTAACCGTACCTTTGATGGTACCTTTGAACTTAAGCTCTATGTTCAATCTGATGCTGCTGATCCAATGACTCTCCGTGCTCTCCAGATCATAGAGGAGACCATACGGTTCAAGGCAGGAGGGAACACAAGGCCAAACTCACTTGTGAGCGTCATAGCTTCCCTGAACAATGGTATGGTACAGTTTCCCGCTATACCGGAGACTCGAGCAGAGGTGGAGAATCTCTTTTTCTTCATTGAGGGGAACGAGATGATAAAAGCAATCGTTGATGAGGAGAAAAGCCAGCTTCTTGTTTCGTTTCTTCTCCCCTCTATTGAATCGGGGGCACGTTACCGTCTGATTGATGATGCCGAACAACTCCTCTCATCCTATGCCCACATCTCTCCTCTACCCGCTTCTCAGGCAAAAGAAACGATACAGCGTCTTGCCACCACGATGCTCTACAATCGTCTGATTCGAGCAGGGCATACGCTCCCTTTTGACGAGATCATGGAGGTTCTTCGCCCTTTTGTTGATCATCCTGAGCTTGACACCTATGAGGATCAAGCTCAGTATCTCCATAGGGTAGCCACCATGCTGGACAAACGTTTCCAGCTCTCCTCTTTTCTCTCTAAGTATGACATTCTCTACGCTCTCTCCCCCCTTGTCTGGAAGGAGGTTCCTGTCCTTGGAAACGATATCCAGCTCTTTGAAAAACAGGGGGTGACAGGACTTACCAAGCTTTTCACCGATGTGGAGAAGTCGATTCTCAGAAATCAACTCGTGAGTCTCGGCCTGATCGTGCTTCTTGTGGTCATCCTCAATACGATAACCTTCCATTCTCTGCTGGAGGGGATCATCTCCCTTCTTCCGATGGTGTTTACCATTCTGGTGAATTTTGCCATCATGGGGGCTTTTCGTATTCCGATGGACTTTATTACGGTGACGATTGCCGCTATAGCTGTAGGTGCGGGAATAGACTACACGATCCATTTTCTTTCTCGTTACCTCCACGAGATTCGACGTGGCAAAAACTACGAAGAAGCCTTTTACCATACCTTTCGCACCACCGGCAAAGGGATCATTTTTAACTCGCTTTCTGTGGGGCTAGGGTTTGCTGTTTTGATGTTCTCAAGTATTGTGCCACTTCGCAGCTTTGGGCTCCTGATGGCGGTAACCATGCTGGTTAGTGCTACCTCAGCTTTGACCCTTCTGCCGGTTTCGCTACTTTTGTTGCGAAAGGTACTCAAACTCGAAAATCATTAGACAAAATACACCCAAAAGGAGGATAGTATGAAGAAAACATGGATTTTTCTGATGGTGGTGTGGGCAGGGTATGCCATGGCTCTCACTGGACAGGAGGTTCTGGACAGGATAGAGGCCAATCTCTCTGCTCCAACCGATCAAACCGCTCTCTGTGAAATCACCCTCGGCAAGATAGGCGGAAAAGTGGAGGAGACTCGAACCATGCGTATCTGGAGTGCTGGAAAGGAAAAGCGTGTTGTTCGTTTCCTCTCACCGTCCTCGGTGAAAAACATTACCCTCCTGGTACGGGGTTCTGATGAGATGTATGTGTATCTCCCGGCGTACAAGAAAACCCGTCGTATCCAGGGATCTACCAGGGATCAGAACTTTCAGGGTACGGATTTCTCTTACCGGGAGATAGGAAGCTATGAGTACTCCAAAGACTACCAGAGCTCTGTCAAAAAGGAGACAGACAGTGAGATCCTCCTCGAATTGGTGAGAAAACCCAATAACGATGCCCCCTACACCAGAATCCTGATGACCGTGGATAAAACCGTCTATCTTCCAACCAGGCTGGAGATGTATGATGCCCAGGGACTCAAAAAGGTGCTTACCATCCTTGAGCGAGAGAAAAAAGAGTACTGGATCCTCTCCAGGGTACGGATGGAGGATGTAAAACGTAATCACTACACAGAAATCACCCTCAAAGAAGTGGTGTTTAATAGTGGGCTGGAAAAGAAAAACATCTTTACCGAGCGTTTTATCCAGGCCGAATAAATATTGAGGAGGAAAGATATGAAGAGATTTCTCATCTGTCTGGGAATGAGTCTCTCACTCGTTGTTTTTGCAATCACGGAGGTATCCCTGGATATGGAGGGTATGCTGGCTACGGGAGTGACCAACGGAGATGTACTCACCCTCCCTCTCAAAACAAGCCTCGGCTTTCAGAATGAACTCAGTGAAAACATTCGCACGGTAGCGAAGCTGAGTTTTTTGTACAACCCTCTCACCGAATCTGCGATCATGACCAACAGGGATGGTGTTTTTCCTGTGAGCTGGACACTTGATGAGGCATACATGAAAATCCGCCATTTCCTCTGGGAGCCGTTTGATCTCGTTATAGGCAAACAACGAATCAGCTGGGGTAAGGCTGATAAGATCAATCCCACGGATCTCTGGAACCCATTTATTCTCCAGAATCCTCTCGATCTCACTCAGAAGGAGTCCAGCCTCGCCCTTAACCTCATCTGGTATCTTCCCTGGGGAGAGAATACAGCCCTCCAGTTTATCTGGGAACCCCTTGTCTCCCGTTCTGTCCTTCCAGCTTTTCTGTATGAAAAGCGTCTCAACACCGTGATAGACAACAGTATTTCCAATGTGACCTCTTTTACGGTCGCTGCACCATGGGAAGTAACCCTCCAGCTCCCGGCACACCATCTCTCAAACAGTGGGTTTGGGGGGAGGTTTCAGACCTCGCTTTGGGGTTTTGATGTATCGACCTCGCTGGTATCTCGATACAATGATGTCCCCTACATCAAAGAGCTCTCTCTCTTTAGTACCGTGACGGGATTTCCAGCTCAAACCAATGTAACGATGGACAGTCGACACTACGTCATGCAATACTACAGGGAAAATGTGTGGGGCTTTGATGTTGGAAAGGACTTTGGTTTTGTAAATAGCTGGTTTGAAGGGGCTATCACCTGGCCGGAAAAACAGCAAACCGTTGTGTACGATTCCCGAACTATCAGTGGGGTTGGGATAACGACGGTAACCACCAATACTACCAATGTCTTAGAGAAGCCATATATCAAGTATGTTCTGGGAGTGGAGAAAAACTTCTCCCGGGGATGGTATCTCAACCTCCAGTATGCCAAAGGTCTGCTTGCTGAACGGGGAGAGGATATGGAGCATCCTCAAGACTACCTCGTCACCAGGGTGGAAAAGACCCTGGCAAACGAAACCTGGAAGATAGCTTTGACCGGTATTTTCAATACCGAGGATTTTGGCAAGAGTCTGGGCGAAAAGGATATCTCGCAATCCCTCGCTGATACCTCGGCATGGGCATTTCAAGGTGAGATCTCGTTTTCTCCGATAGTGGGGATTACCCTCTCAACCGGGGTATTTTTCATCGACGGTCAGGGAAATTCCACCCTTTCTCTTTTCAAGGATATGGATATGGTCTATCTTCAGTTTAAAACCACCTTCTAACCGAAAAAGGGGCGCTGGTAACAGTGCCCCTTTTTTTGATTTTTTAGAAAACTTTCGTCATAATACTCTGTATGGATAAGAGAAATCTTGTTCTCTTCTGGTGTATAGTATGGCTTCTCTCCAGTTGTCAAAAGACCACACTCCCCCAGGACGAATACAGGGGCTGGAAAAACTCTCCTCTCGTCCTTGTGAGAGAGGGCTGGATTCGAGGAAAAGCCGAAGACTCTGGTGTCTATAGCTTTAAGGGCATACCCTATGCCTCTCCCCCCACCAAAAATCTCCGATGGAAAGCCCCACGTCCTCATCCTGGTTGGGAGGGTATCTATGAGGCACAGAGTTTTCGTGGAACATCTCCCCAGTTTCTTCCCCTTCTGGGATGGGTGACAGGAGACGAAGACTGTCTCTATCTCAACCTCTGGCGTCCTGCTACACCAGATACCAACCTCCCTGTCTATGTCTGGATCCACGGAGGTGGTAATTCCATCGGAAGTGCCCATTATGTTCCCGACTATTATGGCGAAAATCTGGCCAGAAGGGGCAACCTTATCTTTGTCTCTTTCAACTACCGACTTGGACTGTTCGGCTGGTTCACTCATCCTGCCCTACGACAGGGCACCAACACTCTCGATAACTCAGGAAACTACGGAACCCTTGATATCCTCTTTGCCCTTCACTGGATTCAGTCCAATATCGTCACTTTTGGTGGGGATCCCTCTCGTGTCACCATTGCGGGGGAGTCTGCTGGTGGACTGAATGTTCTGTCTCTCTTGATCTCCCCTCTCTCATCAGGGCTTTTTCACAGGGCTGTGGTACAGAGTGGCTATACTGCCATGATCTCCAGAGAAGAGGCTGATGAGATCTCTTCCCACCTCCTCGCAAAGCTTCTGGTCAAAAAACGCAAAGCCCGTTCGCAAAATGAGGCTAAACAATTCCTCTCCTCGATGAGTCCAGAAGAACTTGAGAAATTTCTCAAGCATTTATCGTATAAGGATATACTCTCTGTGCTCAAGAGTGGAACACTGGGTATGACTGGAGAAGCCCAACTTATAGCTGATGGTGTCGTTTTTCCCACGAACTGTTTTGAAGCCCTGAAACAGGGAAAGATACAGGCAGTACCCATCATTCTGGGGAGTAACAAAGAGGAGACCAAAATCTTTCTCTCGTTTGCTCGCTCTGACTGGAAGTCTCTCTCCTACCAGGCCGAAGCTCGGTTCACCAGCCTCCGCTGGAAAGCTCTCTATGTGGATGCCCTCGCCGAAACTCTCTTTTCATACTCCAACGTGTATGTGTACCGTTTTGATTGGGGATCTGAGGACACCAATCATCCCAGTCCCCTCGGAGAAAAGGAAGGCAAACGTCTAGGTGCCTTTCACACCCTTGAGATCCCTTTCTGGCTGGGCAATGACACAATTCAGGGAGCGTTTCTTACGCCAAGGGTATTTACCAAAGCCAATCATCAAGGTCGAAAAGCCCTTTCAGACCTGATGATGGCATATCTGGTACAATTTGTCCATACAGGAAATCCCAACACACAAGAACTCCCCGTCTGGCCTGCCTGGAGAAGTGATCCCGAGAGGCTTGGTATTCTCTTTGACGCTGACATGAACACCCCTCGTATCCGCTGGCAAATCAAACCTATCACTCTCGAGGATATTAAGGTCATGATAGAAAACGATCTCCCTCCAGAACTTCAGCCTTTTATCAAACAGAAGCTGGGGATAACGAATACAAACTAATGAGAAAAAACATCAGCGTTCTCAGAATACCCCATCATATTCACCAGAGGATGGAGCCCTCCTATCTCGACCGAAACCCTATCTCCCCCTTTCATGGGACCGATACCAGAGGGAGTTCCTGTAGCAATCACATCCCCAGGATACAGGGTCATCACCCCACTAATGAAACTCACAAGCTCCTCTACCGAAAAGATCATCGTCCCCAGCACATCATCCTGACAGAGTTCGTCGTTTTTCAAGAGGCGGATAGGCGTGGAAAACTCAGGCCACCACTCCGTATCAATCACTGGACCCAATGGAGCAAAGGTATCAAATCCCTTGGCCCTTGTCCACTGACCATCCTTTCGCTGGAGGTCTCTTGCTGTGACATCATTAAAGGCGGTAAACCCCAGGATATACTCCCTGGCTTCCCTGACAGAAACATTCCTGGCCTCTTTAGCGATGACAATCGCCAGTTCTGCCTCATAATCCACCTGTTTACTCTGTGGAGGCCAGAGAATCGTCCCCAGATGAGACAGAAGGGCTGAAGGAGGCTTGAGGAAAAGTACAGGTTCCTCGGGAATAGGCATTTTCATCTCTTCTGCATGTCTACGATAGTTAAGCCCCACGGCAACAATCTTGGTGGGCTTGCATGGCACATCCCACATTACCCTATCCAGGGAACGCTCTCCGACGACTTTGCCAAAGGTATCCAGCAGCCGCACATGATCACCCTCCCATATTCCCTGAAAGTAGCGGCTCTTCTCGTCACGAATACCAATGATTCTCATGGTGTTTCCTCTTCTGTTCGTACATGTGCCTATCCGCTCTTTCAAAAACCTCTACCCAGTTGTCAGCACTCTTCTCGATAGCCCAACCAAAACTGACGGTTATCGTTTCTTTCACCATCGCGGGCTTGTGTTGCTGGTAGTTCTTCACCGCCTCGTAAATACGGTCACTGTACACCCGTATCTCCTCTACACTCGGAATATCAGAAAACAATACACAAAACTCATCCCCGCCCACCCGGAAAAGGTAGTCTGATTGTCGTGACTGCTGCATCATGAGTTCAGCGATATCCTTCAAGATAATATCCCCTACATGATGCCCGTACGAGTCATTGATATGTTTGAAATTATCAATATCCAGGATAGCCAGGGCAAAGGGCTGCTCCCTTCTTTTTGCCAATGAAAAAAGCTTTTCCGCCATTAAGACAAACTGTCGCTTGTTCAGCATCCCTGTCAATGGATCGGTAATCGACTGTTGACGGAGATTCCAGAGGAGGAGAACCCTCGAAAACGCCACATTCAAGAGGGGCATACTCTTCTGAAGACGTCTGGCATTCCTGTATCCAAAGAGATGATGGCTTTCAGACTCTAAAACAATCAATCCCGCTATCTCCTTGTCATAGATAGGAATAATAAGAAAAGGATAATGCCCATTCTTATGATTTTGAAAACGCTGAAAAAGAGACAGCGACTCAAGAGAAACCTCTTTGGTAGAACCCAACACACTGGTGGCAAAGATGTTTTTGGTCAGCGACACACACTGAAGAAGAAACTGGTACATCTCACTCCGACTGAGCGAGGAAAAAAAATGATAAATCCTCCCCTCCTCTAAATGGGCTGGATAAAGAACCCGAAGCTGTGTCTCTTCAGCAATGGTAACCACAGCATGAGATACAGGTACCTGAAGCTCACGATACATCAGAGAGAGAATCTCTGAGAGAATATAGCCAATATCCTCACTGGCATTGATGGCGGTCAGAATCACCTTCTGATTCTCAATCTGTTGGTGAAGTCGGAGATACCCTACCCCTAAACAAACCACACCTCCAGCCAGGACACCAACCAGTCCTCCCAACAGCCAAAACAAAGCCTGTGATACCATCCTTTAGCCTTCGTATGATTCTCTTTCGGGTAGTCCCTTCTGAGCCAACAGAGAAGTGACATACCTATCAATTTTTGCCAGGTTCTCGTTTGAGACCTCTTCAAACTTGATACCGAGCAAGGTACCATTCACTGATCGTACGATCCCCCAGGTATCAATCTCCGTAGGGCTCACGCCCTCGAGACGAAAACGTATCCTCAGAAGATCACCAGGCACAAAGATCTGCTTTACCTCCATCGCCAGTCCCCCTGTGGATATATCGATAATCGTGCCTTCCCCTTCACAGCCCTTGTAACTATACAGAGCACGAATAGAAACCTGAATACGTGTCGGTCTTAACGGCATACCTGTTTCCTCTGGTTTATTAAAAGCCATAATCATCCTCGCTCTTGTCAGAATCCGTCTCATCTTCCTGTGAAGAGAAAAGCTCAAGATCAGGCGATGTGTCTTTTCCCTCGGCTAATGCTTTGAGATTCTTCACCTCATAGATCTTTCGCTCAAGTTTGGAGAGTCTCTCACTCAGTTCGGTATAGAGTTTCATACCCTGAGAACAGAGATCGATAGCCTTTTCCAGAGGGCAGGCTGGATCCTCTATCTGAGAAACAAGATCCTCCAATAAATGAAGCTTGTCCTCAAAACTTTCATGCTCTTGTGTTTTACGAGCCATCTGTTCTCCTTTCCTTAATATTGTACTACAAGTCTTTCAAAAACGCAAAAATACGCTCTATCTCCCAAAGAAGAAAAGCGCAAACCCCTCAAAGCGTTTTGCCCAGGCTACCTCATTATGATCAGCTGAGAGGTCTTCAACATAGAGATAGTTTTCCTTCTCTTTCCAGCCTTTTTTGAGAAGATCCTGATGAAGGCGTCGGGATGCCTCAACAAAAATCACATCAATTCCTCGTCCACCACAGTCGAGGTATATCTTTGGTTTCTTTGTAGCAGGGATATGGTCAGACAAATAGGGCTGAACCTGGAGAACACGACGGATTCCTCTGTTGACATCATCTGATCGATAATTCCCAAAAGAAAACGCCCCTACTCCCCAGAACATATCCGGTCTGGAAAACGCCAGATACAACGAAGCACCAGCCCCAAAACTCGAACCAGCCGCTACCCGCTTCTCGGGAGCTATTCTGTATTGGCTTTCCACCCAGGGAATCAGTTCGTTTACCACAAAATCACGATAGCGTTCAGCATACGAGACCACCTGTTTCTGATCATTCGTCGGGTAGGACTCTTTCCACTGGTAGTAGGCTGAGAAACCTACGTACTCTTCTGCTCGTGCTGAGGAGTTTTCGATACCCACGACAATCACTGGTTCTATTTTCCCCTCGGCTATGAGACGATCCAGTGTTGTATCCACCTTCCACCCCCCAAAATTAGCCTGAGGGCTATCCCACAGGTTCTGTCCATCCTGCATGTAGATCACCGGATAAAGATTGGTGGTGAGAGCATAGTCCCAGGGAAGGTAGATGAATATCTTTCTAGCAGCCAGCCCGTTTTTTGGTTCGATACGGGAGATGATGAGTCGTCCTTTCTTTACTCCTGGCATAACCACTCGACTCATGATTGGTTTAGTATAGGCGATAAAGGGATGATGAGGATCCTGGATCCGTCGCCCATTGGGAGACTGGGCGTCAAACCTGATAAAGCTATAATCCACAACCTCTTCACCTCCAAGGGCAAGCGAAGCATAAAACAAACCTGTATTCTGGTAACGCTTCATGGGAAGTTTTTTTTCCTTGTTTTTGACGAGAGGAGACTCAAGAGTCACTCTCTCAGCCTTTTCATCCCAGAGGACAAAGGTAATCTTTCCCTTTTCTACCAGAGGTAGCTGATTTTCAGAAGCCCACGATTGATAGACAGCAACGTTTTTTCCCTCACTCTCCAGCCTCAGAAAAAGTTCTGAGAGCTTTCCTGAATTCTCCTGTCTCACCCCACATCCAAACAACAAAAACACACCCACAAGAAAAAATGCCTTCTTCATAGTCTTCTGCTCCTTCTCCTTCAATTATAATATGAAATCGTCAATGATATTTATTATAGAGAAAAAAACCATTTTTATCAAAAAATACCAGGAAAAAAACGTCGGGTTCGCCGGGCATAGGCACGATAGGCATCCTGAAATGTCTCCTCAAGATACGACTCCTCCAGGGGAAGCCTCCAGAGTACAAGAGAAAGTAAAATAAGCTCCCCCAGAAGCATCATTAGCCACCAGCCTGTCATCATATCCACAGCCAGAAATAGCACAATATACCCGACGTAGATGGGATGACGGATATAACGATAGGGACCTTCCTGTACAAGACGATAGGCTTTTCCCAGTGAAGGGCTAAAGTTTTCCCCAAGAGCTGCATGAGCCCAGAAGATAAGCCCAAGCGAAAGCCATCCCACCCCTACTCCCATCCACTGTATCACAGGAAAAACAGGATGAACCATCCAGGGCATCGCCCATTCAAAGAGGTAGAGGACGGTCACCACAGCCTGCAACATCCCCAGGATGATACGATACACCACAAGCTGAAAGGGCTCCTTGCCTTTATAGCTATCAAAGATAGAATGGCTCTTGACCTTAAAGTACCATCTTCCCACCACCAACACAGAAAAAAGTCCAACAACCATCCACTTCATCGCAAGACCATATCCTGAGAGACGAGATTGCGTTTCTTCAAAGCCTGGACAAAAGCATCATACACCCTTTTTTCAAAGGTAACCCCAATCTCCTCCTTCAGAATTGCCAGGGCTTCTTCGTATGAGAGAGCTTTACGATAAGGTCTATCACTGGCCAGAGCATCAAACATATCGGCAAGGATCACAATCGTTGTCTCCCATGGAAACTCCCCGGCATGCTTTCCATAGTATCCCGAACCGTCAAGTTTCTCATGATGGTAATGGACATACTCTCTCGCTTCTCTCAAGAAATCAACATTGGCCAGAATGTGATCCCCTATCTCAGGATGATGCTTGATCTGGTTGTACTCTTCATCGGTGAGTTTACTTTTCTTGCGTATGATATACTCATCGACACCTATCTTGCCTATATCATGGAGTACAGCTGCAAACTGGAGATTGCGCAGAGTGGATTTTGAAACCTCAAGCTCCTCTGCAATCCAAGTCACATACTCCAGGACTCGCTCCGAGTGTCCCCGGGTATAACTGTCTTTTGCCTCAAGTGCTTGGGTAAGGGCCTTAATCGTATCAAAATAGTTGTGTTCGAGACGCTCGTAATAAAACTTGCTGGTCAGAACTGTCACCAAAATCTGGGAGAGGATTCTTCCCAGGTAGAGATGATCAGAGGAAAAAACACCATACTCTCCGTCATAACGGGCAAAGGAGAGTACGCCCCATTTTTTTTCATCCTGGATCAGGGGCAAAACCAGGATAGCATCATGGAGAAACGGTTCAGATACCTGTTTTTCCACCAAAAAAGGCTGATGAGCCACATCATTAACGAGAAACGGTTTCTGTTTTTCTAGAACAAACCAGGATATTCCTTTGTCTTTTGGGAGTTCCTTCACCTCATCTACGTTCACACTGGCCACAGGACAAAGCACCTGTCGAAACTCGTCATACTGGTAGAATACACCAGCAGATACTGGCAACAAACTCCCCAACAGCTCAAAAAAACGGCGATACACCTCGCTTATACTGCTACAACGTGTAAGCTCACTCGTGAAATAGTTGAGACCAAGCATCTCCTGGAGTCGTCGCTCCATGATAAACCCGGTATAAACATACTGTTTCAGAGCATCACGAAGCAACCGACAAAACTGTTTCTCTTCGGTGGTAAAAGCCTCATCCTTTCCCTTGAAAGCCACAAAACCAAGCAGCGTATACTTATGAACAATCGGCAAAAGATACTCAATCCTCTCTGTTTCAAACAACAAACGAAGCTCTGGAGCATCTTCAAAAAAGGCTTTGACTCTGTTTTCCCGTGTCGAAACAAGACGATTCTCAAGGGCAAGATAGGTAACCAGAGGGTTCTCCCTCGAGATCACCATCACATCCTCCCGTTCCCAATCCCGGTAAACATCGAGGTGATCCACCCACAAAAACACCTCTGCCTCCCTCTCGAGCTGTTGTTTCACCACCTGCCGCACCAACTGAGAGAGATGAACCAGATCACGAAACTCACCCAGCACATCCAGCCCATAACTATCACCAAGGGCTGCCCTTGAAAGATGGCTATGATTGGCCATCATACCCCCTTTAACGCTCTATAACATCAGATCTGTCCTGTCCAACCGAGATATAGGATATCTTTCTCCCAAGCTGCATCTCAAGAAACTCAATATAGTGTTGTGCCTCAGTGGGAAGCTGGTAGTAGCGTTTTACACCTGCTGTTTTTCCCTTCCATCCTGGCAGTGTCACATAGACTGGTTGACAGCGAGAGAGTTCCTCCCAGCTCTGGGGTGGATAGTCAAGCCTTTCCTTTTTGCTGCCCCGTTCTATCTCATACGCTACCGCTACCTTGATTTCCTCTATGCCATCGAGCACATCCAGCTTGGTGAGAAAGATCTCACTCACCCCATTCACCCCAAGGGCATAACGGGTGATAACGGCATCAAACCATCCACATCGACGAGGACGCCCCGTGGTTGAACCATACTCTCCGCCCTGTTTACGGAGTAACTCTCCCATCGCATCTGTCAGTTCGGTAGGAAAAGGCCCCTCACCCACACGAGTACAGTACGCCTTGGTGATACCCACGACATTGGCTACATCTACCAGGCCAAGCCCGCTCCCCACCAACGCATAGGGAGCCACCGTATTTGACGATGTGACAAAAGGATAGGTTCCAAAATCCACATCCAGAAGTGTTCCCTGAGCCCCTTCAAAGAGGATATTTCGCCGCTGTTGAGCAGCCGTTTGAATGAGACGTTCCGTATCGGTGATATACGGAGCCAGCCTCTCTCGATAACGCAAAAGCTCCCCGAGAATCTGTTGTACCGTCATGGGAACATCCATCCCATAGTAGTTCTTGAGGAGAAAGGCTTTTATCTCATAGGATTTTTCTAGTCGGGAGGTCAATTCTGCTTCTGAGAGAAAGAGATCCCCTGTTTTGATACCGAGACGCTCTACTTTGTCGGCATAGGCCGGTCCAATCCCCCGCAAAGTGGTTCCAATAGGGTTCTTTGCCTTTTTTTCCTTGGCTGCATCCAGCCATTTGTGATACGGGAGAACAAGCTGAGCACGATTGGATATCCAGAAACGCCCATCAAAGGACACCTCCCCGGCAAGAGCATCCATCTCATCAAGGAGACATCCCGGATCAAGGACCACCCCATTGCCAATAACTACCTGAACATTCTCATGGAGGATCCCCGAGGGAATAAGATGAAAGACAAACTTCTTCTCTCCTACATGAACCGTATGTCCTGCGTTTGCTCCACCCTGAAAGCGAACCACATAATCAAACTGATGAGAGAAGTAGTCGATAACCTTGGCCTTGCCCTCATCTCCCCACTGGGTACCCAGAACCACATATATCATTGCCTTCTCCTTGTCTCTATAAATAACGGAATGTATAACTCAAATCTAAAGCCCATCCAACCGCTGGAAAATCTTTTCCAAAGGCTGCATACAAACCATCGTACCTGCCACCATGACAAACAGGATATCCGCTGGTTGAGACATACCCCTCAATCATCAGAGAACTGTAATACCCCAGATCCTTCACCATACCAAGATCCACGAGGACATGCTTTCTCTCTTCAGCGGAGAGGGTTTCTCGCAGGGCTAGCAGATAACCAGCGACAATCTCTCCTTCATCCCCAAACATGCTCAGCACCTGTTTGAGTCGAGGCTCATCCTCGAGTTTGACCACCGTATGCATCAGAGAAAAGAGACGCTCTGCCAATCCTGGAGAGAGAGCCATATCCTGCAGAATCGTGCGTAAGGATGGTTCATCCTTGAGAAGAAAACATCGATGCACGGCCTCTGCCTCATACTCGGAAAGCTCAAGCAAACTCATAAGAGAACGGTAGATACGTATATCCCCGAGAACCAGGAAGTAGGATGCATCCAGTTGAGAGAGAAGCTCACAAGCCATCCCAACGACCTCTCCATCCGACTGCACACCCGCACTTCCCACAAGCTCTACCCCAAGCTGACGGATCTGACGGGGTTTCCCCTGATGAAAGGGCTGTTCACGAAAGACATCCCCGTAATAGTACAAACGAAGGGGGAGATCCTTTTCATGATACCTTTGAGCCACCATGCGAGCGATGGGAGTGGTCATATCGTAACGGAGCGCTAGAAGCGACCCGTCCTTATCTTTGAACGAAAAACACCTCCGGGAAATATCTGTTGAACCACCACCAGCATAGGTATCATAAAACTCAAAAAGCGGAGGAAAAACCAGTTTGTATCCCTTACTCTCCACGGTTGTACAGAGTTGTTCACCGAGGTTGACCACAGGGCTTTTTTCCTCGAGAAAAAACACCCCATCAGGAAGCCCGGGAGAATACCCCTCAGCCTCCGCAAGAAGCATCGTGAGATAGGGTTTTTTATCTTCTGGCATACCACCACCCTCCTCCAAGCATAACTATCATCACAAAAAACACCACATACGGAAAAAGATACCCCACCCTCACATACCATGTCTGGAGAGAGGCAGGTGGGAGCTCTACATTGCCAACATAATATCCCGCACGGTAGTCTCCGACATCTCCCTCCCATCGGCCATTGATATGAACGATACCCGTTACCCCTGTATTGGCCGCCCGGGCAATAGGACGACGAACACTCACCACCGTAAGCAGTGAAGCTGCAAAGTGTTGCCAATGTGCCGGATTGAGTCCCAGCTGGTAAGCCCATCCATCATTGGTTGTATTGACAAAAAATTGAGCCCCCATTTTGACAAAAAACCTCGCCAAAAGCCCAAACACATCCTCAAAGCATATCAGTACCCGAAACAAACCCTTGCGACTCTGGAGAAGCGTTCTCTCCTCTGAAGGGGTGAAAAAACCAGCCCCTTCGGCTTCCATGATTTTTCGTATGAGAGGAATACGGTCATACCCCCTCATCCACTCCCCAAACGGGGCAAGGTGGATCTTGCTATTTCTCCCGCGGTATTCGGGGCGTGCGGGATCGACCAGATCAGCAGAATTAAAATCTTTCCCATTCTCCCATGTTGGGCTGGTTACCAGCATAGGCACATCCATCTCATAAGGCCAATTCAAAACACGGAGGTTGATCTGGTTGTACCATGTATTGGTGGGTTTTGTCTCAAGACAATGCCAGAGATAATGCCGGATCATCGTTTCAGACCAGATGATCATATCAGGTCTCTGCAGGGCAGCCTCAGCATTGAGCCGCCACATCAAGCCCACATAGTCATAGAGATTTTCCCACCAGGGCTCACGGCTCCCAATATTGGGCTGGATAAGCCCCATCTTCTCCGAGGGAAGCATCTTCACATACCTATCATAGCGTACCAACTGTACCTTGCCATACCCCAGAACAAAAACCACGATCCCCACAAGCATCCCGGTAAAAAACTTCTTTTCAACAACAAACGGCAAAATCTCCCCTTTCTCCTTGATAAAGAGCACCCATTCCGCAAAAAGGGCATTAACCAGCATGATCACAAAACTTATCCCATACACTCCCCAGAGATCCGCTGTCTGTACCAGAAGAGGTATATGCCACTGGGTGTGTCCCAGAAGATTCCAGGGAAACCCGTGAAAACCCACACTCCGCAAAAGCTCAAATCCCACCCAGAGAGTGGGGGTAGATAACCACCGCCACCTCGGATAACGACTCCCCATCCACCCAATGAGAGCAAACACCACAGCCAGAATACACGCATACAAAAAAGGCACCACAAAAATAGCTGGCGGCCAGAAACCAGAAAGCCAGAAAAGACTCAACACAAAAAAAAGCAGACTATACCCAAAGGCAAGCAGAATCTGTCGCTCTGAATAGGTATACAGCAACACAAGCAAAGGCACAAAAACTACCCACGCCACATATCCGAGCCGAAAGGGAGGAAAACACAACGTAAACACCACACTCCAGCCCAACCATACAAGATGCGAAAAAAGCCTCATCTGACGAGACATTCTACCACCTTTTTCCCATTTCCCTTTCATTATAAAGAGAAAAAACTTTTTTTACAATACCTTAGACAAAGAAAAGTACAAAAGAGAGCCCAAATCTACCCTGTTTACTTTCTCAGGGTGTAGGTGGCAGCGTTGGTCGAGGAGGGTTCCATCCCCTCTTTCTCTGCGTAGGCTGAGAGAACCACTCGAACCACAACATACACGCTATTCGTACGAAAGGTTAACGCACCGGGATACTCTGTCCACTCATCGGTGGTAGTAACCGCGGGAGGAAGGTTGAGATCGCTATTGGTATAAAAATTTACCGACCGCCTGATGTAGATAGTCGCATCGGGTGTATCACAGGAAACCGTCACCGTGACACTGTTGGTATACTCACCAGAACCAGGGGAAAACGTCGGTGTCTCTACCCTCTGAGAAAAAAGAAAACACCCAGCCAACAGCACCGCAACACCACCCAGCACCAAACCAGCCATTCTTTTCATAGAAACCTCCTTTGATTTCGTTACTTTATCATACTACCATTAACAAAAATTTTCAAGTATTTTTTAAAAATATTTTCATTTTTCCCTTATCTCAACTTTTCCCCAAAACTGCCGATACCACTATCAGAAGCACAAGCTTTGAGAGGAAGAGTATGAAAAGTCGAATATTTCTCATCTTGAGTATGATAGCTACCCTGATGTGGGGACAGCAATTCCCAAAATACCTCTACGGAGTTGCATCCTGGTATGGCGAAGAGTTTGTCGGCAAAAAAACCGCCAGTGGGGCTCTTTATGACCCTGAACAGTACACTGCCGCCCATAGAACACTCCCTTTTGGAACCCTCATTGAGGTCGAAAACCTCGAAAACGGCAAAAAGGTACAACTCACCGTGAACGATCGCGGACCGTTTGTTGATAACCGTATTCTTGATGTCTCCAAAAAAGCTGCCGAGGAGCTGGGGTTCGTTCAAAAAGGTACCGCCTATGTGAAGGTAACCATCATACGAGTAGGAGATGACCAGCAGACCACAGCTACCCTCCCCACCAACACCAATTCCCCCACCTACCCCCAGACAGGCTCAACTCTCGTGGTTACGAACTATGTTACCAACCAGGTGATAACTACAAACTATACCAATCTTCCTGTACAGCAGGCGGTCGTAGTGCCCTATGAGGAAAAACCTGTCACCACCCCCAGGGCCAATCCATCATTCATCCTGGACGAACCTGAGGAGATCTTTGTCCCAGCAATCGGGCAAAAAACAAACACCATACCTACGGTTTCCCCTCAAGCTACTCCTGCACCACCCGTGCAAACAACCCCCGCAGAGCCTCAGATCATCTTTAGCGATATTCTTCTCCCGGAGGAAAGGGTGATACCCCTCGAGACGAAACCCGTGGTAACCAGAACCAACGAGGTTTCTCCCCCTCAAACAGAAGAACTCCGAGTTTCCCCTCAGGAAAAACTTGCTCCAGGGGAACGGTACGTCATCCAGGTAGGGGCATTTACCAGGCAGGACAACGCCATCAAACTCTACCAGAAACTGAGGGAGATGGGACTCCCTGCCTTTACCTCCGAGGTAGAGGTCAATCGTACTCGCTTCATACGGGTACGTGTGGGATATTATAGCTCTCGTGAGGATGCCCAGAGGGTTCTCAATCGCCTCTATGGACAAAACCTCAACCCGGTTCTCATCAAAGTATCGCAGTAGTAAGAGGCATACCTATGAAGATGTTGCTTGAGCTTCTCCAGAATAAGATCCTCATCACCGCCCTGTGTGCCCAGGCTTCGTCGCAGGGGTTTAAGGTGATACGCTCATGGATCAAGAGCAAGCAGATTCGGTTTGATCGTATTGCCAGTTATGGTGATTTTCCTTCTGCTCATACTGCTTTCATTGTGGCAGGTACGCTTATGGCAGGTCTCGTTGAGGGATGGTCATCGGGGGCGTTTGCCCTTGGGGTGGTTTTTTCAGCTATTGTGATTTCCGACGCTCTCGTCCAGAGACAGGCACTCGAGAAAACGCAACACGCCCTTGAAAATCTCGCAGGCAAAAAAATCTTTGATCCACCTTTTCGGGGTCATACCGTAGGAGAGATTGTTGCAGGAGCTGTCGTCGGCATTGGATGGGTGGTATTTTTCGCCCTTCTCTGGAAACTTTAAAGCCTTCTCGGAAAGATAAAATAATACCCCTTTTCCGGTCTTTCAACCACGATCAAAAGCTCCCCACTCTCATCTATCACCTCTAGCAGAGTACCGTTTCCATCAGAGGCATGGATCCTGTCAATCGCTTTGTATCGGTAGCGTTCCTCAAGCGACGAACTTAACAAGAAAACCGTGGAAATCTTGGCAAAATTTCGCTGGATCAACACCCCATCAAGGGTAAATCCGAGAAACTCCCAGGCCGGGTTTTCGCCCGAAAAATTGGGGATGAGTCTTTTTCTTCGCAGGTCATACATATGTCCACCGGCACTATCCACATAAAAATTCAGGGTTTGATCAGCATTCCAGTCAAAACCTCGCAAGCCGGTCAGAACCCAATTGGTTGCACCGATACTTCCCTGATAGATCTTTTTCTCGGCCATGATATAAATATTTGTCCCCACTATCCGAAAAGAGGAAATGCTCTTTACCCCCCTTGGGAGTACCAGAGCTTCTCCCTCTACACTTCCCGGACTGGAAAGCCAGCTCAAGAGTTCACTCACCAGGAGGTTTTCCCTAGTTCGAAAAACGATCTGGTTACTCGTATACCAGCGAGGTTGAAGTACATTGGTCACCCAGTTCACCCAGCGAAAGGAAGAGAGATCCAGAACATGGGTGGTGGATTGTTTTTTGCTCCCGACACGAACAAGCGCATACCGATGATCGGGTGAAACAAGAAACTCCTCCAACGAGGTCTTTTTCCCATCGAAAATTCCAATCCTTGTTTTCTTCTTCCCACGAATATCATACACCCAGAGATCCTGTATAGCGGTAGGCTTGTCCTCGAGAGGATCAACATACGAAACAGCATACAGAAGCCACCGCTGCCTGTAAAGTCCCCATATCTCCGAGATATCATCAAACGCCTCTTTGCGAACCACTTTTCGAGCCTCAATATCAAACCACCAGAGCTGTTTCTTGTACCACCAGAGAGCAGTAGGTCCATCATCGAAGAAAATACTGGGACAAACAATAAGCTCCTGCGACTGGGTTATTTTCCAGCTGGGAGCAATGGTCACCATTTCTCCCCGTGTCCATCCCTTAAGTCCACCGGCTTCTATCTGAGACCAGTCTCCTGAGCTTCCTTTTATCTGAACAGGGGTTCCCGGTGGCAAAACCCCTACGGCATTCTTCTCCTCTGGCTGAGTAAACACCGATACCAACTCCGCAAGTGTGGCCACCTGAGCCATCCCCCCACTCAACCAAAGAACCAGCCCAAGACTAACGAGCGTCTTCTTCATATCCACATCCTTCTTTCAAACAGGTAAAACGAACCTTTTTGTTTTCTGTTTTCTGGAAAAGAAGTGACCCACAACGAGGACAGGAGACATACTGGCTATCCCTCACCGCCGGTTTCAAAAAGGTCGCAAAATCACACTGCGGATAACGGTTACACGCGTAGAAGACCCGTTTACCACGGGATTTTTTCTCCACGACGAGACCATCCTCACACCTGGGACACTTTCCGAGGGGCAGAGATTTGGCATTTTTACACTCTGGCCAGCCACTACACGCCAGAAAATACCCATACCTTCCCAGTTTTTTGACCATTGGTTTGCCACACACCTCACACATATAAGGAGTTGGTTCATCCAGTGTCCCCTTGATACTCTCAATATTGGCATAGGCATGCTCGAGAACCTGTGAAAAAGGCAGATAAAAATCCCGAACAACCTCTTTCCAGGGCTTTTCGCCGGTTTCCACCCCATCCAGCTCTGACTCCATCGAGGCCGTAAAAGAGACATCCACCAGCTGACTAAAATGGTTCACCAGCATCTCGTTAACCTTCTGTCCGAGAAGGGTGGGAACAAGGCTTTTGCCCTCTTTTTTGATGTAGTGGCGTTCAAAGAGTGTCCGAATCGTGGGCGCATAGGTAGACGGTCGTCCGATCCCCTTCTCTTCCATCTCCTTCACCAGGGAGGCTTCCGTATAGCGAGGAGGAGGGGTAGTAAACTTCTGCTCTGGTTGAACAGAGAGAAACTCCAGCCTATCGCCTTCTCGAAGTGCCGGAAGCGATTTTGTGTTTTCTTCTTTTTCTGCCTTGCTCACATCGTAAATCCTCTGATACCCATCAAAGATCTGTCTCGAAGAACTCGCCTGAAGTGTAAGTCCATCGGCATCAATCTCCACAGAAACCTGTTCGTACTGACTTGGTGTCATCTGGGATGCCACAAAACGCTTCCAAATGAGGGTGTAGATCTTGAGTTGCTCGGGAGAGAGATAAATCGCTACACTCTCTGGAGTGTATTCAACATTGGTGGGACGGATAGCTTCATGGGCATCCTGAGCGTTTTGCTTGTTTGAGAAAACACGAGGATGTTCAGGTAGGTAGTCTTTTCCGAGATGTTTCTCAATATAGGCTCTCGCCTGACCAATCCCAACAGGGGAAATACGGGTAGAGTCCGTTCTCATATAGGTGATGAGACCAGTACGAGTAGTACCAATATCAACTCCCTCGTACAATTGCTGTGCTATCTGCATGGTTTTGGCTGTCGAGTAACCATAAAAGGTATTGGCAGCTTGTTGAAGGGTACTGGTGATGAAGGGAGGTTGGGATTGACGAGTTGCTGTTTTCTTCTTGACATCTTTAACCACGTAGGTGGCTTTTTTGAGCCTGTCCACGAGGGCCATCGCCTCGGCCTCGGTATGGATCTCTGCCTTTTTGCCATCGATACGGGCCAGCATAGCCGGGAATTTTGTTTTTTCCTTTTTGAGGTGAACCTCAATCTCCCAGTATTCCTGAGGTACAAAACGCTGAATCTCGTCTTCTCGTTCACAGATGAGTCTCAGGGCTACCGACTGAACACGACCGGCGGAGAGTCCTGACTTGATTTTTTTCCACAAGAGGGGAGAAAGCTGATAACCGAAAATTCTATCAATCACTCGTCTCCCCTGTTGTGCTTGAACCAGACGTTCGTTGATCTCTTCGGGAGATTTGATCTTCTCTTCGATCTCATTTTTGGTAATCTCGTTAAATTTCACCCGTTGAATGGGGATGGAACGACCATACTTCTGGAGAACATTTTTGGTCAGATCATTTCGAATATGCCAGGCAATTGCCTCTCCTTCTCTATCAGGATCGGACGCGAGATACACAACCTCGGCCTCCCTGGCTGCCTGGCGGAGTTCCTTGATCACTTTGGACTTGTCACGCATCACAATGTATTCTGGTTCAAAGGTTTCGAGATTTACTCCCATACGGGATTTTGGGAGGTCTATCACATGCCCAACCGAGGAGAGTACCTCATACTCCTTCCCGAGATATTTTTTGATGGTACTTGCCTTGGAAGGGGACTCTACCACCACAAGTTTTTTGAGATGTTTAGGTGGTGCCTTCTTTTCGGTTGAGGATTTGCGTGCACGTGTCATAGAATACTCCTTGTTTTGCTAAACCAGCATCATGAAACATAGTATACAATAAAAAGAAGAAAAAGTCAAAGAGAAGAAAGCGTTTCTCTTTAGCGTATCTGTTTTCCTTCCGATACATAAAGAAACACTTGAAAGGTGGTTGAGATATGCGTCGACTTTTTCTGGTGGGGGGGATGTTTGTTGTATCTCTTGGTTGGGGACAAAAGCTTCTCTGGCAAACCAATCTGAATAGCCTGGTTGTCGCAACGCCCACGGCTTATGAGGGCAATATTTATGTTGCCACCTACCGCAAGGAGGTTCTCGCGTTCTCCCCGGAGGGTGAGCTTTTGTTCCGTGTAACAGGCAACGCCCCCTTTACCTCCTCGCCACTCGTCCTCTCCAACTATGTCTATCTCACCGGTCAGGACGGAACCATGTACGCTATAGACGGGGAGGATGGCACAATCCTCTGGAAATTCACCCTTCCCGAGAGTTTTTCCAGTCCCTTAAGTAGTGAGAACAACATCATTTACACGGGGAGTATCAGTAACACCCTCTATGCCTTTAACGCCAACAACGGTATGATGCGATGGTACGCGTTTCTTAAAGGTCCTGTCTACAGTCGTGTCCTCGTTGATGAGACATCCCTGTATGTGGGAGATTTCGCAGGGAATATGAGCCGCTTTGATCTCGACGGAAAACTCATCTGGCAGACCAATCTCGGGGGAAAGATCTTTTCCTCTCCTGTGAAGTGGCAGAATCTTATTCTTTTTGGTTCTTCGACGGGCAATTTTTATGCCCTGGATACCAGCGGTACCCTGGTATGGAGAATCAGTAATACCAAACCAATCTCCGCCAGTCCAGCCATCTCTGAGAATAAGGTCATTGTTGGTGGATATGATGGTTATCTCTCTGCCCTTGAAGCAGCCACAGGAAAAATCCTCTGGCAAACCAAACTCTCCAATATCATCGAAGCCTCGCCCGTGGTAGCCAAAGACAGGATCTATGTAGCAGACTACTCGGGGCGTCTCTTTGCCCTGAATGCAACGGATGGCACCATCCTTTGGGAATACAATGCTGGAGGAAGTGTCCGTTCGAGTCCTATCCTGGTCAATGGCAGAGTAGTGGTTATAACCGTCGGTGGGCTTCTGTCGGTGATTGAGGTGGATGAACAGACAGTTACTGCTGGTCCATCGTTAAACCCCTACCTCACAGGAATGGAGATTGTCTCCCCGACAAACCTCACCGAAGAGACGCCAGCAGAAACTAATCTCACTGCTGAAACCAATCTGACCCCTGAAGAAATTCCCGTTGAGGTTACCCCTCCGACTAGCGAGATAGTAACACTCCCCGAGATTACCACTACCAACATCATCACCCAAACCAATGTAGAGACCATTACCCTGGTTGTGACCAATGTGGTGTTCGTCACCAATAGGATCACCGTATCCAACGCTGTAGAAACCTGGATCCCCAGCCAAAGCCAAAAGGGAAACTATGTTATCCAGGTAGGGGCCTTCCGAAGTCGAAACAACAGTCAGGCGCTCATCAAACGCTTGAAACGACAGGGCTGGCAGGCGTATGAGGTCAAAGTCAAAGTACGAGGTAAAACCTACTACCGCGTCCGTGTAGGCTATTTTAGTACACGAGAAGAAGCCTACCAGGCTGAGAGAAAACTTCAGCGGCAAGGTCTTCCAACCATAGTCATCCGTGGCAAATAAGACAAAAAAGAAAAGCCAGTCTTTCGACTGGCTTTTCTTTTAAGAGTCAAGAAGTTTTTTCACATTCTTGGGATTACGAAGCTTGCGCAGCGACTTGGCCTCAATCTGTCTCACACGTTCTCGAGTCACCCCAAGGGTATACCCAACCTCCTCAAGCGTATGGGGACACCCATCCTCGAGTCCAAAGCGAAGGATCAGTACCCGTTGCTCTCGATAAGGCAGCTGATTGATAATCTCAAAGAGCTGTTCTCGCAACATGTTGGACATCGTAGAATTCAATGGGCTTGTGGCACGATTATCCTCAATAAAGTCACCGAGGAGGGAGTCCTCATCTCGACCAACAGGTGTCTCAAGGGAGACAGGATCGTTTGCCACGACTTTAATTTTGCGGACCTTGTCAGGAGAGCAACCCATACGCTGGGCTATCTCCTCAATGGAGGGAAAAGCCCCCAATTCTTGCGTGAGATCCATTTCTATCTTTTTAATCTTGTTAATCTGTTCAATCATATGGATTGGAATACGAATGGTACGGGACTGTTCAGAGATAGAACGAGTGATTGCCTGCCTGATCCACCATGTGGCATAGGTTGAAAACTTGTACCCTTTGTTATGATCAAACTTCTCCACGGCACGCAACAGCCCCATATTGCCTTCCTGGATAAGGTCAAAAAGATGCACACCCCGGTTGATGTAGCGTTTGGCAATGGAAACAACCAGACGAAGATTGGCATTTACCAGTTCCTGTTTGTGTTTATCAACAATCTCCTGCCCAAGCGCCACCTCCTCTCCCCAATGAACAAGCTCAGCAATAGTCGCCGTATACGTGGGTTCATAACTTTTTAGCTTTTGTTGTATTCGTTCAATGTTGGCTATCACATTTTGAAGATCGGTGTTATCCGGGTACTTTTCCTTCAGGGCCAGGATATTCTCGATAGACATGTTGTTGTTTTCTTCGATAATACGGAGCTTATCCTGAAGTTCTTTGATTTCCAGGTAGATGGTGCGCAATTTTGTTGCTGCATTCTCCGTAAGCTTTGGGTTCAGATCTATATTCTGCACAAACATAAGAAAAGCATTATTAAACTCATTGATCTGTTTTTTGATGGCCTTCTTTTCTTCTGGAGAAGCTGCCAACCAGGCCTCTTTCAAGGGATCTACATGGGCATGATAATTTTTGAGAAATTCGCCCACTTTTTCGACGATCTTCATGCGCTCCTGTTTTTCTTTGCGATTCATATTGTAGATCTTGGGGAGGTTAAAGAAGTCATAGAGCTTTCCGGTATATTTTCCTTCATTGCGAGGATCGAGCAGACGAGAGGTAATCTCCTCCACCTCGGGAATAAATATACCAGAGTCATGAACTGCCGTTCGTATCTTGAGCTGCCCTTCTTCTATCTTGCGGGCTATCTCAATCTCCTGATCGGGAGAGAGCAGTGGCACCCTTCCAATTTTCTTCAGATAAACCCGAAGAGGGTTGTCCGTTTGATCCTCTTCTGATTCAATGATAAAGCTCTCCAGATCCTCATCATCAAAAAAGTCCTCAAACTCATCAAACATGTTTTCGGTGAGGGTAATATCGTTCTCCTCCAGAATACGAACAACGTATTCCACCTTTTCCTGCGAGGATGCCACATCATCAGGCAACCTCTGCAAGAGTTCATCATAGGTAAGGATACCCTTCTCCTTACCATATTTGATCAAAGGCATCAGGGCTTCCATATCGATACCTTCGAATTCCATCTATCTATCCTCCTTTTTTCTTTCTACCTACTGCCATACCTGTTGATGAAGTTCATCCAGGATCTGTTTCACCTTTTGCAATTCTTCTTCCAGGTGAGTTTTCTGGGTGTAGAGGGCTTTCAACAGACTCGCATCAGCCTGCTGTTTCTGCGCTTCCTGAAGTCTCAGGGTACACTCCTGGCTTTTTCGCTTCACATAATAGGCATAAAAAGTATATATCAACTCCATCAATCTCTCGGATGTTATCTCGTTCTCCTCCATGGGCTCTGCCAGTTTTTTGCAAAGGGCATCATCTTCTGTTACCTTTTCGTACATCATGGCAATAGTGGGCTTGTGTTCCAGGAGATAACTAAACCACGCTCGATAACGCTCATTGATAAACATTTCGGGAGTAATGATCGTTTCTATCATATCAAGAGCTGTTTTATCCGGAAACTTGATCAGCATAGCAAGAAGCGTGCGTTCATATTCTTCTGCGACAGTTTCTTGTTGGAGAGCTGTTAGTGTATCCTTTTGCTCGAGAGGCGTTCGAAATTTTCGTCTCTGATGAACATAGCGACGAAAATCCTCGTACAAAAGGTTAGGATTGAGGTTCACTAAGGCAGCAAGGGATGTAACGGCGTCGTATTGCCCTACGGGCTGAGGTATTTTAGCCAGAAATTGAAACATCTCTTCGATATGTTTGTTTTGTGGTTGATCCTTAAGCTGATGCTCTCGGATATACATCCACTTAAACTCTAAAGGTTTCATCGCATGGTTTTCCAAAAACTGTAAAAAAACATCTGGTCCCTTTTCCAGAACCATCTCGTCTGGATCCATATTCTGTGGAAGAATCACTACCCTGCTCTCCATATTGGTTTCTATGAGGGCATCCAGGGAGCGTGAAGCAGCCTGCAAACCAGCACTATCACCATCAAATAAAAGTATTATTTTATCGACATAGCGCTGTAATAACTGAAGTTGTGTTTCGGTGAGAGCTGTCCCCAGAGGGGCTACCGCTGAAGTGATACCCGCCTGATGGAGACCAATAACATCCATATACCCCTCAACAATAATGGCCCTCTTTTCCCTCACCAGGGTATCTTTTGCATGAAAGAATCCGTACAACACATCACTTTTTTTGAACCAGGGGGTTTCTGGGCTGTTGAGATACTTGGCACCCTCTTCTGTCCCAAAGATTCTCCCCCCAAAGGCGATAGGATGGCCTTCACGATCATAGATCGGGAAAACAATTCTCCCCGCAAACCTATCTCGGTGCTCGTACGAGGCAAGAAGCCCCCATTTTACCATCTGAGCATAGGCAAACCCACGACTATGGAGGTATTCCCCTATCTCTAACGGACCGCTACTGTATCCCAGTCGAAACTTTTTGATGGTTTCCTCGGTTAACCCTCGAGATAAAAGATACTCCCGTACCTTTTCTCCTTTTTGAGACCAGAGATTTCCAGCGTAAAACTCGACAGCTTGCTGGTAAAACGCAATATAATCCTGTCGCTTGTCTTCTGCCTTGGTTCCCGAGGAAAGATAAGCGGTTATATCCTCGTTGGTGAGTTTGGCTAGATACTCCATCGCCTCTACAAATGACAAATGCTTGTACTCCCTCAGAAACGTGATGGCGTTTCCTTTGGCGTGACAGCCAAAACAATAGTACACTCCCTCTTCATTGTTCACAGAAAAAGAAGGTGTTCGTTCCTTGTGAAAAGGACACAGAGCCATGTATTGGCGTCCTCTTTTAGAGAACTGAATACCTTCGCGTTCCATGATATCGACCAGTGACACCTTGGAGAGAATTCTATCCTTTATGTGATCAGGAATCATAGATTCTTTTTTTCCACCTTTATCTGCGTATATAATAATATACGCACATTCAGGGCAAAAATCCTAATTTTTTTTCTCTTTTTTTTGTCCAATGAAGTGAAGATGACGGCAATGTCTTTCACCTCTCCGATACGAGTACCACAGCCTCTCATCACTGCATAAGGTACAGATGGGTATGCTCTCTTTTTGGGTTATGCCAAACTCGTTAAGCTCGACAGTCACTTTTTTCTCAAGATCAAGATACCAGCCATCCTCTCTACGAACAACATAATCTCGAGAAAACTCCCGGGCTACATCTTCCCCTACCTGGTAACAACACTGGCGTATATGGGGACCTATCAAAAAACGCATACGAGACACATCATATCCCGCCAAACGTATCTCTCGAGCTAAGATTTTATGGATTCCCTGCTGGATTCCGCGCCTCCCTGCATGAACTATTCCAACCACCTCTTCCCCCCATAAAAACAATGGAAGACAATCGGCTGTAAATACCCCCAACAAAATATCGGGAAGTGTTGTCCAGAGTCCATCCCCTTCTATCAGAGGGTTGTGGAGAAAATCATAAAGATTTTTTTCTGTTACCCGATATATTGTGGAAGAATGGGTCTGATGAAGGGTAACGAGATGAGAAAACCCCAGTCTCTCACAGAGTTCTTTTCTTGAGGAGGTAACGGGAGGATATTCTGCCTCACTCTCCAGCGTGTGATACGCATACTGCTGAGGTCCTCGAAGGGTAGTACCCATGATGGGGGTGTGATGATAAAGGGTTAGCGGGTGTTTCGTCATAGGTTATGCCAGCTTAAAGGCAAGTACGGTAATATCATCCCAGGGTGGAACACCCTCACTCCATTTTTCAACCTCTCGAATCAATGCCTGAACAAAGGCTGAAGCACTCATATTTCCATACGTCTCAACAACTTTTTTGAGATTTTGGAAACCAAATTCTTCCCCATTCTCATTATTGGCTTCGATGACACCATCCGTCACTAAAAAAACAAGATCATAAGGACTTAGTATGATCGACTGGGCTTCAAATTCCGTTTTTGGCTGAATGCCCAGAGGTATACCCTTGCCTGTGAGAAGATGTATCTGGTTTGTCTGCCCACGATAGACATACTGCATGTTGTGTCCGGCATTCGCATAGCGCAACTCACCACTTTCCAGATCCAGAACCCCATAAAAAACCGTCACAAACATCCCCACGCGAGAATCGTCATAGAGAATACTATTGGCTCTCTCCAAAACCTTATCGGGTTCCTGCAATTGATACGCATACGCCTTGAGGACACTCCGAGAAACAGCCATGAAAAGAGAAGCCGGCAAACCCTTTCCAGAAACATCCCCTATGACAAACCCGACATGTCTCTTGTCCAGTTCAAACACATCGTAGAAGTCTCCCCCTACTACTTCTGCAGGGATCATCCTGGCACTCAAAGAGAGCTGGGAAAAGCGCCCAAAATCTTTGATAAGAAGGGCATTCTGAAGCATACGAAGAATATCTATCTCTTTTCGAAGCTTTTCGTGTTCTATTCTCTCTTGATAAATATTCAGTGTTTCATAGGTATACCCTACCTGAGAAGCAATAGTCTGAAGAAGTTTCACCTTTTCTACGGAGTAAAGCACATTCTCCTGTGGTTCGCTTACACTGAGAACCCCTATAGGAATATTTTTACTTCGTATAGGAACAGCCATAAAAGCCCCCTTCTGATAACGGAGGCGTTTGTTTTTTATCCCTTGCTGTTCAATGTTATTGGTGAAAAAAGCCCGGTTTTTTTTCATCACCATAGCAGAGATGCGATCAGAATCAAGTGGGATCTGAATCTTTTCGGTAAGGTTTTCATCCATACCCGTTCCAGCAAACAGGACTAAGGCATCCTTTTTTTCATCATGAAACATAATGGAAACCCTTTCTGACTCAAAAACATCCCGAATAAGTGCCACAATCTGACCAAAAACCTCTCTCGGGTTAAACGATGAGGTGGTGAGATTGCTAATGCGATAGAGGTACTCCATCTCCTTCGCCCGATCCTTTATCTCCTGATAGAGAAAAGAGTTCCATATAGCTATGGCTGCCTGATTGGCAAAACTCTGCAAAAGCAACACATCTTCTTCATCGAATCCCCCCTCTCTGGCATTCACTACCTCAAGCACTCCAATAGCAATATCGTTTCTGAGCAAGGGTACTGCCACGAGATTACGTGTCTGGCTCTGGGTCATTCTGTCAACATCGCTATAAAAATCTTTTTCCTTACTGGTGTCGTTAACAATACGGTAGGTTTTTGTCTGGGCTACCTGACCAGCTATACCCTTGCCTCTGGGTACCACAATCGAGAGAAGTTTCTCCGAACTCAACCCAAAGGCCACCTCAAAATGAAGGTTTCCCGTTTCCTGGTCAACAAGGAGGATGGAAGCACCTTCGGCATTCAGTAGTCTGGTAGCGTACAATGCAATATCCTGCAAGATATCTTTTGGTCTTGCGAGAGAGTTGATCTTTTGACTGATGTCGAGAATCGCCTCGAGATCCTGAATACCTAAAGCCATAATACTCTCCTTTAGTAGGCCGCAGAATAGATCTCAACAAGCTCGTTCTTACTGGCCGGTCGTGGGATATAGGTGAGAAATTCATATTGTCCAGCCACACGAGCAGCTGCCTCTAAACGATCCTGTTCTACACCGTATTCTGATAGCCTCTGGGGAATATGGAGATCAAGCATAATACGGCGCATGGCTTCCACAGCCATAATAGCAGCCTCAATCACTGAAATATCGGTAACCTTCTCTCCGAGAGCTGCCGCAATCTGAATGAACTTATTGGCCGCTGCTGTGAGATTGAACTCCATCACATGGGGAAGAATGACCGCAGCACCAACAGACTGGGGCGTGTTTGTCTGGGATTCCAATCCCATCGCCGTAGCAGCACACGTGCCCAGCGAAGACCCATAAATGGCCAGAGATGCCAGAAGACTCCCCATGCTCAGATTTCCCTTGATCTTGGTGTTAGCTGTCTCTACAGCAAGGCGTTTGAGATTGACGCTGAGGTATTCGATAGCTCTCAAACTAAACGCATCAGAAATTGGATTAGCCTTTTTACAGATGTAGGCATCAAAAGAGTAGGCGATAGCCTCCAGACTGGAATAGATGATATCGTTGAGAGGAACATCCTCACTCAGGGTAGGATCAATGATGACACTATGAGCCACGGATTCCTTGTCTATGTAAGGTTTTTTTATCTTGTCAGTATCATCTGTAATATAGGTCATGGGCAAGAGTCCCCAACAAATAGTCTGGAGGGTGGGGATCTCTATGTAGCGTACCTTTTTCATAAAGAGTTTTTTGTGACTCTTTACCTCTTCCTGTTGAAATTCATGGGTGCTAAATTGGGCAATGATCTTGGCAATCGAGAGAACTGTAGCATCCCCTACTCCTATCACCACATCTGCCCGAGCATGTTTGGTGATATTGACACCTTCAAAGAGATCCTGAGAGTTGTAGCGTTTCATTTCGTAAAGGATCACGCCGTAGGCGTATCCCTCGATCTTCTGCTTTATTTTTTGAGCCACTGAAGAATTATGGGGCTTTTTGTCGGTTACGATAACTACTTTCTCAGAATTGGGAGTAGCAAGTTCTGGTAACCGTATCAATGAGTCGGTTCCATATACAATAAGTGTCGGGATCTGGAACTCAAGAAAAGCCATGGTTCTCTCCTTGCCTATTTCCTTAATGTTATTTTCGGCTTTTTTCTCTAAAAACTATGCATTTTCTCCATTTTCTCACAAAAAACCCTGCTGAAGAAGACTGATCCATCCCGTCAGAGTTACCGTGCTGAGCAAGATAGAAATAAACACAATCTCACTCGCGAGATCGGATTTTCCGCCGTAGTGTGAGCTCAGAATAGCCGTATACACCGCTGATGGCATAGCTACCTGCAACAGCCCTGCCTTGAAGTACATCTCCTTCACCCCAAAAAATCTCAAAAACGGTATGGCTACCAACGGTACGAGAACCAGTTTTACCAGCGCCACCCCAAGGCTAAACAGAATTTGTTTTCCAAAACGCAGCGAAGCAAGCTGGAGCCCAACCTGAATAAGGTTGAGAGGAATAGCGCTGAGACCTATCATTTGAATAGGCTTGAAGATAGGTTCAGGAATATCTATCCTTAAATACACCGCAAAAAGAGCCAGCAAAATCGCATAAAAAACCGGAACCCCTGCCATAGAGCGAAGCGCATCTCTCCAGTGAAATTTCTCCCGTGCTGCCACAAATACCCCAAAACTATGGGTATAAAACGAATAGATCACCAGCAAAAGGGAGGCTACAGCGAGACCCTCTCCCCCAAAAGCCGCTTCTGTGATAGGGAGACCAAAATTTCCCGTATTCGCCAGTGTCACTGTCAGGATCACCACCCGGGTAATTCTCTGCTCCCAGCCAAAAAGCTTCGCCGCCAGAAGAGCCAGACCAAAAGAAAGAGCGATCACACAGGTCACCGCTAAAAACAATCGAACAAAATAGGTGTTGATCACCTCAGGATGGCTATAGATCGCCTGAAAGATCAGTGCCGGTGTCAAAAGATAAAGAGAGAGTGTAGAGAGGGTTTGATGATGCCACTGAAAGAGTCTCCCCAACAAATAGCCAGCACCAAAAATCAAAATAACAGGGAAGACAATCGTATAAAATATCCCAAACCAGCCCATATCACCTCCGGCAATAGAGAAGCGGATTGGGTTCTCGGCTAACCTCATCCCCTATCCGTATCCCTTCAGCAAGACGCCCACTTTCCCTTGCCCTCAGGAGCCTCTCAAGCATGATTTCCGTCAGTTGATGCGGTGCGATGGGATTAATGTAGATCTTTGTATTCCCCTCAAAACCTGCGGGGACATTAAAACGTAGTTTGATAAGAATCCTCCATGGCAAAACATAGATAGAATCAAACGGTGTATAATACCACTCCTCATTACAAGTAATATCTGATGTCAGAGCCACATGAATCGCATGCACCAGGTCACTCATGCCACGGATTTCCTGCGGGTTCTGTTCCAGTGGAGAACCAGAACGGCTTTTTGAATAAATCGCTATGGTGGGATACCGATGCCCTATCTCCACATAGCCGATAGCAAACTCATTTTCAAGGAGGAGAAAAGAGTTATACAGGGCAAAATTCACCCCAAATTCATTATAGAGGTTGGGGTTTTTAACCACCTCTCGTATCTCACGCTCAAGTTGAACCCCCCATTCATCCAATCCCACAAGCTGACGATGGAGATGGTCAAACGAAGCCCCCGCTGGCTTGAGCCAGTTCTGAAAGATAGACACATAACGGAGAAAAGGGTTCTGTTCACGAAGAGCGCGGAGTGTTTCAATGGTAAACAAGGTATAATGAAAATGCTCCTCAGGTGTAAAATCCCCTGCTGAAAAGAGATCCGAGGCATAGCGAGCATCTGGTTTGTAGTGACGCTGTCCCAAAATCAACTCATGACAGCCGCCAAAAAAGGCATCAATTCGTTCAAGTTTCTCCTCAAAACTCCAGTCTTTCATGTCAATTCCCAGTTTTTCATACTTGAGAGCTAGAACTTTCATGACATGTTTCATCCCCTCAGGATCACCGAGATACTCATCTCGCCATTTTCGTATAGGTTGAGGCATCCTGTAGTTATAGTTTTTCGTCCAATAATTGTATCCCACAATCTCAAAGAGATTGCCAACCCGACGAAATTGAATACCCTGGGCATCCCTTACCTGATCTGGCATAAGGTAATACTCTGTTTTCCATTCGTTTCCATCATAGAAATGTCTGGCTTTTTGTGGAGTAACATATTCCCAGTTTTTTTCACAAAAATGACAGTAATCCTCTGGTTCATGAATTACTTCTTTCAACACCTCTTTTGATTGTCCGTTTGGGAAAAAAGCCTTGTACCCTCGCTCCGACACCGACCATACCTCGGTCTGGTTGAACGGATTGATCTGCTTGACCGTCCCATCGGGCATCCGGTGATAATACTTATCATACGAGCCCATAGCAACTCCTCACAATCTTGATGTACTCTATATTATATGCCCAGTTTCAAAAAAAAGCAAAAGAAAGATATTTGATGAATAACTCATTTTTTTGACCCAGCGGGTGTTTTTTGTTTTTTTTCTCTATATGCTTTACAATAAAAACCAAAAAATTTTACAGGAGGATACATTCTTTATGTCAAAACTTGAACCCAAGTTATGGAAGGTCTTGAAAGAAGGGTATAGCTGGCAGATGTTTTTGCAGGATCTGTCTGCAGGGATACTGGTAGGTATCGTCGCTCTGCCTCTTGCTATTGCGTTTGCTATTGCTTCTGGTGTAAAGCCTGAACAGGGGCTTTATACAGCTATTGTTGCCGGGTTTCTCATCTCGTTTTTAGGTGGGAGCCGTGTTCAGATTGGCGGGCCGACGGGGGCTTTTGTCGTCATCATCGCCGGGATTATGCAACAATATGGGTACGACGGACTTGCTGTGGCTACCTTTATGGCTGGTTTTTTTCTTATTCTTATGGGACTGCTTCGTTTGGGCAGTGTGATACGATTTATTCCCCATCCTGTTACAGTAGGGTTTACCAGTGGGATAGCCGTGATTATCTTCACCTCTCAGATCAAGGACTTCTTAGGGCTTCAGATTGACAATCTCCCCGCTGAATTTGTTGGCAAGATAGAGGCATACATCCACAACATTCATACCATCAACCCCTGGGCTCTTGGGATTGGTGTTTTGGCATTTCTGATTATTGTTTTCTGGCCAAAGGTATCACGAAAGATACCTGGCTCACTGATAGCTATTCTGGTAACGACGATCATCGTTCAGGTATTTCAGATTCCCGTGGAAACAATCGGTCAGCGTTTTGGCCATGTTCCGAATATGCTGCCCGCTCCCAGGCTTCCAAATGTCTCATGGGAGATTCTTCAAAAGATGTTTTCACCGGCTCTTACGATTGCTCTGCTCGCCGGTATCGAGAGTCTCCTCTCGGCTGTCGTAGCCGATGGTATGCTGGGAACACGCCATCGATCGAATATGGAGTTGATAGCTCAGGGAGTGGCAAACGTTGTTTCACCTCTTTTTAGTGGTATTCCTGCTACCGGAGCTATAGCTCGTACAGCCACCAATATCAAAAACGGTGGCCGTACCCCTGTAGCTGGCATGATCCATGCTGTGACTCTCCTTCTCATTCTCCTCTTTTTTGGAAAATGGGCAGAACTCATCCCCCTTGCTGCCCTTGCCGCTGTTTTGATCAAGGTTGCTCTCAACATGAGTGAGTATGAGGTTTTTCTCTCCATTTTTAAGACAACCAAATCTGACATCAGTGTACTCCTCACCACCTTTCTCCTGACGGTGTTTGTTGATCTCACCGTGGCTATTGAGGTAGGGATCGTGCTGGCTGCGTTACTCTTTATGTACCGCATGGCTCATGTTACGGAGGTTTCCCATCTCACCGAGGAACTCTCTGAGGAAGAAGTTCAAAATGATCAGAAATCCATCCTGCTTCGCGATGTTCCCAAGGGAGTGGAAGTGTTTGAAATCCAGGGGTCTCTCTTTTTTGGGGCTGTAGAAACTTTCAAAAGCCGTATTCGCAACATCCAGAAAATCCCAAAGGTGCTCATTCTCCGCATGCGTCATGTCTACTCCCTCGATGCCACGGGACTGGCGGTTTTGGAAGACCTCTGGGAGAAATGTTCCCACGAAAACACGTGCCTCAT
>FWWL01002638.1_pt1 | contig 35908 bp, 29 predicted proteins | sample 2228331 | NCBI WGS metagenome assembly FWWL01 (sample SAMEA103939775, study PRJEB20133) | metagenome
GAATGGAGTTAATTTTATAGAGAGATGCATACTTTCGGTTTTGGAAAGCGATTATCCTAAACTTGAGCTTATAGTCATGGATGGCGGGTCTGATGATGGGACATTAGATGTAATAAGAAAATATGAAAGATATATAGCTTACTGGGAAAGTGAAAAGGATAGGGGACAGGCACACGCCATAAACAAGGGAATCCTGAGAGCTAAAGGAGATTTCATAGCTTGGCAGAATGCAGATGATATATTCCTCCCAGGAGCGATCCAAAAGTTTGCTCAGAAAATATCGGAAAAACCAGAATACGATGTATATTACGGACATATTCTCGTGATAGATGAAAAAGATAGAGTTATTGATAGGTTCCGTGTCAGGAAGTTCAGTCAGTTTTTCAACCTATATGATGATATCATAGTTCATAATCAGGCTGCTTTTTTCCGTCGCACCAAAGTCATTGAGGTAGGTATGCTTGATGAAAATCTCAAATTCTGCTTTGACCTTGATCTTGTTGCCAAACTCGGCAATTTTGGAGCAAAATTTTTCCCCATAGATGAATACCTTGGAGCTTTCAGAATACATAGTAGCTCAAAGACATCAAAAATCCTTGATGTGTGGAGGAAGGAAAGGGAAATTGTCATAAGACGTTACAGGAAATTCCCGATACCACAGAGACCTTCCTATTATCTCTGTAAGCTGATAAAGCTAATAGAACTTGTTTCAAAGGGGAATTTTTCATACATTTTTGGGAAGATAAAAAAGAGGCTGAATTGGAAAAGGTAAAAAAGTTTGAGGCTGAAGGGGGAAAGCTGAAGGGGGAAATAAGACCGAGTATCAGTTAGTTCCGATAAGGGACATTATGTAAAGTAAAGAAATATTTTTCAAATATTTTATTCAATGTTTTTATTCAAAGTTGTATTTTGGCACATTCATTGTCTCACCAGCAGGAGCGGGATAAACAATAAATTCTCCCTTTGAACTCAGATAATTTGAAATAACCCCTCCTCTTCCTGCAATCATTTTAACTCCATCTTGAGACAAGGAAAGAATAGGTATATCCAAAAATCCAAGCGCAGAATCAATGAGAAACTTCATACCCCTGATAAAAGCACAAGATGGCATAATTATGAATATATTTTCAATATCAGAGCTCAAAATATTTTTTACCGCTTCTAAAACATTTTTCCCCCCCAAAATCTCAAAACCATAAAGAAAATTTCCCATAATATTTTTTATCAGGTCTTTATCACCATCTGTCACAACCGTGACTGAAAGTTGAATAGGACTATGCATAAGAGAAAGAGCTGAAACAAAAGCGAACTTCTCCTCTCCATGAGCAATAGGTATTATAACACGGGGTTTGACAGTTCCGGAAATGATTTTGTTCACAAAATCCTGAGAATCCACCGACTTATCCGTATTCAAAATATATCTGAAAAATTTATCAACCACATCCGGATCACTTTGAGGAGAGGATAAATATCCAAGTTTTATCTTCTCCAAAATGTTCGATTCATCTTTTTTCTGTATCTTGCCTGAAAGCATTGACATGAGAAGTAGCTCAGAGACATCAAAATTAACCGTCATACCGGATAATTCAAGAACATCTTCAAATGCCTTTTTTGTGTCCCCAAGCTTGATATATGTTTTTGCCCTTTCGGAGAGGTAAACCCATCTTCTGTGTTTACGGATGGCGTATTCTATACCGTCTAAAGCCATCTTTACTTTTCTTCTATCCCAACTAATATCACGCAAAATAATAGACTTCAAAAAGACAATGTAAGCTTCAAGCTGGGTAATACCGCTATATATTTCTTTTTTTATCTCCTCTGGATCGGAATTGTCCAAATTCTTGAAACTCCGCAACCAACTCAAAAGGATATTCCGGAACTCTGGGAAATATATATAATGCCTTGAATAACGAGATAAAACAGATGAAATGAGAAAAAAAGAATTTCCAAGTATCTCTCCCCTAAGTTCTTCTTTTATATCGGCAATTATCATCTGCTCAAATTTCTTCAGTCTTGCAAGAGCGGTTTCAAGAAGAGGGAGAGCTTCAAGGAGATTGAAAAATAAAGTCTCAAAAACAGCTGCGTTCAGAGGTGTGATAAAATCTGAATCCCTTCCCTGGTATATATAATTTTTTATCTCCTGTTTTATCTCATGTATATTTTGAGAACCGAAAAAGATTGAACTATAGCCCACAAGCAACTTCAAGTTGTCAGGCAATGAAGGAAAATCGGGACTTTCCTTGAGCATCCGAAGTGTATTCTGTCGTGTCTGCCTTGATATTCCAAATATATCTAATAACTCAAAGAAAGAGAAATAATTGGTTTTCATCGCGTTCTCAACATATAGGTAAATGTTTTTCTTCCTCTGCTCAGCATTACTTCTTATTTCATCTATATTCTCAGATATTTTTCTGAGAAGCTCAAGGAAACGCATTTTTGAGTGAGCTTTTTCCCGAAGAGCGGAAATACGTTCTACCCTCTCAGAGTGTCTGTAATTCTGAGATAAAACGAAATCAATCGCCTTCTCAACTGTCGAAGTGAATTCATCAAAATCATTGTAAAAGAAGAAATCTTCATTCTCTCTGAACATCTCACGAAATTCTGGAGAATTTGTCACAAGAACAGCTCCATGAAATATAGCCTCTATCCTTTGAACCTCTCTCCTTCTGTGATAAATCACTGCAACGCGTGAGTCAAGAAGTTTCTGCGAATATTTATCATAAGGCAAGTAATTTGGAAATACTTCAACTTTTCTCCCTTTTATCTTAGAGAGTTCACAGAGCAATCTACCCTTCTCGGGAAGAGAAATTGGGTCAATATTTCCTGAATAGAATACATCTATGCTTCTCATTTTCGGTTCCTTTATCTCAGAAGGTAAAGGGAGGTTTTCAGAACCAAACCATATCGGAAACTTGATGGTTTTTCTCACTCCAATTTCCTTCATTATACTTTCTGTATCAGAGGAATAACATACAACACAATCAGCAGATGAGTAGAGAAACTCGAAAGAACGAGCTATCTCATAATCAAAATCACATGTTGCAAAAACCAGAGGATATGGGGTTCTGATTATGTCAGTAGGTAAGAAGAGATATTCAGGTCCTTGCACGAGTATAAATTCCGGCTCCCAGTGGATGGGAAGTCTCAATAAAACAGATGATATACTTTCACCGACACGAAGAACAATATCCGCCCGAGGGGTTATCCCTAAGGTTATAACATCAAAACCATTATCTTTCAGAAAATTTTTATACTTTCTTGCTATATAACCCATGTGGAGATGAGATAAAAACTTTCCAGCAAGGTCTATTCCATATACAAGAACCCTCATATCTGAAATTTTATATATTGACTAATTAAGATTTAGATTTTGGTAAAGAAGAGATAGGTGTGATTTTATAACGCTTACTTTTTCCATCTTATTTTACTTATGAGATCAGTAAACCTTTTATCTTCCCAGAGCCTTGATGAGAAATATCTATCTCCGGAATCTGGGAAAATAGCGACTATGCTACAGTTTTCCGTCCCGTTCCAAACGAATTTTCTCGCTATAATCTCACACGCCTTGAGAACCGCGCCTGAAGATGGACCTACAAAAATTCCCTCAATTAGAGCGACCAGTCTTGACATCTGAAAAGCATCTTCCGTCTTAACCCTCAAATACATATCTGGAAAATTCACATCAAATATACTGGGGATAATGGAAAATTTTGTATTTCTCAGACCCTCAAGTCCGTGTAAAGGTTCTTCGGGTTCCACAGCAACAACTTTGATATTCGGATTGAACTCCTTTAATCTCTTCCCTGCTCCCATTATTGTTCCACCGGTTCCGACCCCTGCTACGAAAAAGTCCACCTTTCCCCCCGTATCTTCCCATATTTCTGGAGCGGTTGTCTTATAATGTGAGAGTAAGTTAGCCGGATTTGAATACTGGTCTGGCTTGAAATATAAATCCGGGTTTTTTTCATATATCTTTGCACATTCATTCATAGCTCCGTCCGAACCTTCGAGGGGATTTGTCAAAACAAGTTCAGCACCAAATATAGTCAGTATCTTGAGGCGCTCAAAAGAAGCATTGGATGGTATGCATAATTTGAGCTTTAAACCTAAAACAGCACATATCATAGCATATGCTATTCCAGTATTTCCAGAGGTTGAATCAAGAACAATTTTATCTCTTGTGAGCTTTCCTTTTCTTATTCCATCTTCTATCATAAAGAGAGCTGGTCTGTCTTTGACAGAACCCCCTGGGTTGAACCCCTCAAGTTTTCCCCATATCGTGATATTTTCTGGAAGTCCTAAATAACTTCTGAGGCGGTCAAGCCTAATAAGAGGTGTATTCCCTATTTTTGATATAACTGAATATTTTTTGGCTTCATCAAACCTTTTGATGAGTTCCTCATCAACCTTTTGCTCCTCAATTCCGGAATTTTCATTGTCTTTATGTTTGCTTCTTTTTCTGGCTTTGACTTCTCTCGTTCCTTCATCTTTCATCTTTCGTCACCTCTAATTTTTTCATACTCTAAATTTTCTAATTTCATCACCGTATATTTCTTCAAAGCTTTCAATTGATGGTTGGATGATCTTAACCTTGGGAACATATTCTGAGAGTGCTTCTTGTGTTTTCAATCCATTTCCGGTAAGTGAGATAAGGATACTTTCTGACCTTGATATTTTGCCAGATTCAATGAGTCTGATAAGAGCTCCGAGTGTGACCCCCCCTGCTGTTTCCGTAAAAATACCTTCCTTTTCGGCGAGTATCTTTATTGCTTCTATTATTTCTTTGTCGGAAGGAGCCTCAGCCCATCCGCCTGATTCCCTTATTACCTTAGCTGCATAGTATCCGTCAGGTGGATTTCCTATAGCCAGAGACTTAGCTATTGTTTTGGGTTCTTTCACAGGTGTGAATATAGCAAGTTCCTTTTTCACCGCATTAACTATGGGAGCACATCCCTCAGGCTGTGCACCATGTAGCCTCGTTTCAACTGACTTGATGAGCCCTAATCTTTTGAATTCCTGAAAAGCTTTCCATATTTTTGTTATGAGCGAGCCACCTGCCATGGGAACAACGATATGATCCGGAAGTCTGAAATTCATCTGCTCAGCTATCTCAAAACCGTATGTTTTTGACCCCTCAGAGTAAAACGGTCTTATATTTATATTCACAAAAGCAATTCTATATTTCTCCGCTATTTCAGAACACAGCCTATTGACATCATCATATATACCCTTCACCCCTATGACATCGACACCGTATATTGATGACGCGAGTATTTTTGTTGGTTCAAGGTCGTATGGGATCAGGATGAAAGCCCGCATTCCATACATTGAGGCTATTGATGCAACCGAATTCGCAAGATTACCGGTTGAGGCGCACGCGACTGCGCTGAAGTTAAAATCCTTCGCCTTCTTAACTGCTACTGCAACAACCCTGTCTTTAAAAGAAAGAGTCGGAAAATTTACACCATCATTCTTTATCCATATCTCTTTGCAAGCAAGATATCTTTCAAGATTTCTCGCACGAAAAAGAGGTGTAAAACCAACATCACGAGGAAGAACTTCCCCCTCAACAGGTAAAAGTTCCCTATACCTCCACATATTTGCCTTCCTTGACTTGAGCATGTTTTTTTTGAGATTTATCGCATCGTAGTCATACTCAATCTCAAGAGGACCAAAACATACATCACATATATGCACTGGAGCTATTTCGTATGTCCTTTTACACTCTTTGCACCTCAGACATTTTACAAAACTTTTCTGATTCCCATTACGCCCTCTGTTTTTGGTCTCGCCCACCTGTTACCTCCCCTCCTCAAACCTTCTCATACTCTCAATTCGTAAAAATTTTGCAAAAATATAAAGGAAAATCAATTTATCAGAAAAAAGTGAAGTATTTATGCATACTTTGCTTCTAACGGTTTCTCAATATTTTCAGCAACCAACTGTGATATATCGCGCACCTTCACCTTATCCTCAACACCCTTGAACTTTGTAGCATCATCGAGCATTATCATACAGTATGGACATGCGGTCGCGATATAAGAAGCACCTATCTTTTCAAATTCCTCAAAGCGCGTGTAGTTTATCCTATCCCCCCGTTCTTCTTCATACCACATTTTTCCTCCCCCTGCACCGCAGCACATACCCCTTTCCCTGTGCCTGTGTGCCTCCCCTATATCACCCACGACAAGAGTTCTGAGTATATCTCGCGGCTCATCATATATCTTGTTGTATCTCCCAAGGTAGCAGGAGTCGTGATATGCAACAACTCCGTCTTTCAACTTGCCTAATTTGAGCTTCCCTTCAGCGATAAGCTCTCTTATAAACTGTGAGTGATGCACAACTTGAAAATCTCCACCATACTGTTTATAATCATGCTTGATAGTATGGTAGCAGTGTGGACAGTGAGTAAGGATCTTTCTCACACCAAGTTCCTTGAGCATGTTTATGTTCTCCTGAGCGATCATAGCAAAAAGTCCCTCCTCACCAAGACGCCTCGCCGGATCACCGGTGCATTTCTCTCTTGAACCCAAAACTGGTATATCAAGTCCTACCTCTTCAAAGATGCTCTTCATAGCCCGTGTTATTTTCTGTCCAAGAGGGTCAAAGTATCCAGCACACCCAACCCAGTATATGAACTCAACTTCCGAACTACTATCTAACAACCTAAGCCCGATACTTCTTGCAAACTCATCTCTGGACTCTGAAGGGAGACCCCATGGATTTCCCTGATTCATAACCTTCTGGAGAGTTTTCCCAGCAGATGAAGGGACCTTCTGGTCAAAAACAAGATACCTTCTCATATCCATTATGAAGCGAGGATGTTCTATCCCAACAGGACATATCTCCTCACAGGCGGCACATGTTGTGCAGTCCCATATCTCGTCTTCTGTTATATGAACTCCATCAACAAGAGAAGGAATATTTTCTTTCTCACCCCTTAGTTTCTTGGGAGCATCCCACTTAAGCCTATCTTTGAGTTTATGCACAAGGTGCATGGGAGATAATGGCTTTTTGGTTATGGAGGCAGGACATAGGTCAGAACACCTCCCACATTCAGTGCATGAGATAAAATCAAAAAGTTGCTTCCAGGTGAAATCATCTATCTTTTTCGCTCCATAGTATTCTATCTCCCCTCTCTCAAGCTTGCCTATGTCAAGTGGTTCAATATTGCATTTTGTCCCATCAATTCTCCTGAAAATTATGTTTGGTATTGCTGTGATTATATGTATGTGCTTTGAGAATGGTAGGTAGTTGAGAAAAAATAGAACAGTAAGGACATGCCACCACCAGAATATCTCCCGTATTGCATATATAACACTATCAGGTAAACCTGCACCAACCATCATACCCGCAAAAACTTTTGCAAAAGGTGAGTAGTCAAAGCTCCCTCCCGAAAGAAGAAGCTCAGATGCCTTGGTAATGAGAGATGTGAACATAAGAGTGAATATGAGAGAAAGGATGACAATCGAGTCAAGCGTATTTTCAAGTCTCTTTACTTTGAATACAAATCTCTGAACCACAGCGAAACCTATCGCTGAAATAACAAGAAATTGAATTATATCTTCCATAAGTAAAAAAGCAGGTCTAAATGTTGTATTTAAAATCGGAAGCCTAAAATGTGGATATATCCCCTGAACCCAGTATTCAAGGGTCTCAAGAGATACAATCATAAAGCCCCAGAAGAAGAAAAAGTGTTTTATGCCAGATGTAAGATATCTGAGAGGCTGATATTGTGCGAAAGCGTCTTTTAAAACAGTGTATATCCTTTTTGGGATATTATCCCATCTTATTTCATATCTTCCTGTCAGTATAATGTATCTCAGAAGGCGGCCGAAGTTGAAGAAAAAAAGCCCCCAAGCAAAGAGAAAAACTAATGCAAAAATAAAGGGACGCAAAACCTCATATCTTACAATATCCTTAGGTCCGACAAGCTCCCACATAATTAATAACCTCCTTCCTACTTTGTCATCCTAATTCTTTATTGTTTAACAACAAAACTTGTTCCCTTAGTCGTTTTTCTGAAATTTCAAGACTTTTTCTTTGCCAATATGTAAAGCTTGAGAAAGATCGGGTTTAGGAAATTAAATTAAAAGATCAAATCAAAGGTTAGTAATCAAATCAAAGGTTAGTAAATTTTTCTCAATCTGAGTAATGGGAAATAAAAATATATTATATCCTTCCAGTTTTTTCCCTCTTCGGATAGTTTTTTAGCTCCCCACTGGCACAAACCTACACCGTGCCCATATCCCCTACCATAAAATATCATATGAGAACCATCTAATTCAAATGTAAAAAGATTGCTCGGTAGAATTTCCCTTATCATCCCGTAATCCGCCCATCTTATATGTTCCCCATCTTTTGCGAATATCTTGGAAATCCTCCCCGTTGATGTTCTTTCAGCAGATATAATCTTTTTATCTTTATCTATAATCTGTTCATCCATGAAATTCAGAGAATTTTTTCTCCCAACAGTTTCTCTATCAATAATTTTACTCTCAATGATTTTATGTTCAATTTCGTCCGCATAAGGCAAGCTTTCGACAAACTTTCTCACATCTATTTTATCTCTCCAGAAAAACTTTTGAGATTCATAGCATTTTCCGCATTTTACACTCACGATATACTTGAAATCAGGGTCATTGTTCCAAAGCTCAAGAGCATTTTCAGTTTGTCCACCACATGTAGAGTGAAAAAAACCGGGAGCAATCCTACCTGATGGAAAAGTCAGAACCCATCCTCTCGTCATATCGACCGCTTCTTTGACCCTCATCCAATCGGATTTATTTTCTTGTTTCCAAGCTTCCCGTTTCCACATCTGATCACGAACGCTCGCCTCAATAACCCTACCCTGCTGTTGCATGTATATAGCATATGACCTTGACACAACTGCCTGAGAAGCAAGAGCTGACATAGGCCAGGAAGTAGGCATCTCAGCAGCAACAACCCCTACAAGATATTCTTCTATTGGCAAAACTATAACCCTACCCTCATATCTCACACTTACAAAAAGCTCAGATGCAAAAGAACTTGGAATAGTAAAAAAGAAAGATGTCAACAAAAAAGATAGGAATGAAAAAATAAAAAGGACAGGAAAATAGGAAGAAAAAATCAAAAAATAAGGAAAACGGAAAGGAAAAATTATGAAATGCCGAAAATGAATAGTGCGCCGAAGCACATTAAAAGTTTAAAAATTGCTATTTTACTTCAACCGGATGGTTATTGTGCTGACTTTTTCCATTTGTTTCTTCGAGATCTTTCTTTTCAATCTCTTTCTGTTTTTCTTCATCTTTTTTCCTTTTCGCAAGCACGACCTGTGCAGGTCTTATCAATTTTCCGCCGTATTCAAAACCCCTTCTTATAACCCTCAATATCTTTCCTTCCTCCATCTTATCCGTTTCTTCATAGCCTAATGCTTCACACTTTTCCGGAGAAAAATCGTCCCCCTCTTTTACTTCTATTTCTGTAACACCGCTTTTGAATAAAGCGTCAAATATCATTTTCTTTATCAGTTCAACTCCTTTTTTTACACTTTCATCATTTATGAACTGCATGGCTGATTCTATACTATCTACACAAGAGATAAAGTTTGAAAAGACATTAATTGCAAACCTTTTTATCTCATCATCAATTTCTCTCACCACCCTTCTTCTGTAATTTTCAAAATCAGAGAAAGTGTATATCCACTTTCTCTTGTATTCTTCTGCCTCCTCTTTTGCTTTTTTGAGTTCCTCCTCTAATCTTTTGACTTCCTCCTCAAGGTGCACAAATTTCTCTTCCGCTTTTTCTTCCGTCCTACTCAACTCACCCTCGAACATTTCGGTTTCATCTGAGATACCCTCCGCCTTAACTTCCACAACTTCTGTCTCCCCTCTACTTTCGATCCTCTCATTTTCAATCTTACTCTCAGATTCGGTCGCACCCTCCTTCTTTTGTGCTTTATTTTTTACTACCTTTTTCAACTTATTTTCTTTATTTTCTACTACTCCTTGCACCTTATCTTTTACTACGCTAACCCCCTCATTTTTTAACTCTGCTTTCATGGCTTTCACCTCAGACTTAGAATTTTTGTTTTCTTCACAACTTGGTTCTTTACCCTTTTCGTTTTTATTCTTTTCAATATCTATCTCCATAAGTTTGATATTTTAATCGACAGACTAAGAATATTTCATAAATCAACATATCCTGAAAAGATATATCTTGCTCCACCCTCTATACATATTTTTCCTTCTCCCCTTCCTTTTACGATAAGCTCACCCCCAGCAAATATTATTTTTGTTTCCTCATTTTTTATAATTTTTTTTTCTCTCCCAGCCTTAAATACTGCAACAGCCCCAGTGCCACACGCCAACGTTTCCCCAACTCCCCTCTCCCAAACCCATACCCTTATACCATGACTTATCATGTTCGCAAATTCCACATTGGCATTCTCCGACTTGGAAATTTCGGGAGCAATGGAAAGAAAATCTTCACGTGATAAATCACCAAATATAACAACATGTGGATTCCCTACATCTACCCTTATGCCTTCAAGATTTTGTCGTATGGAAATAGTTCTCGTTATTTTAGGTTCTCCCATATCAACTTCAAAATTTTCACCACTTATCTTAACCTCCCTTTTGCCGGAGAGTGTCTCAAATACTATCATATCTTTTCTTTTTATAAGTTTCATATCAACTAAGTATTTAGCTGCACACCTTATTCCATTTCCGCTCATCTCAGCCTCTGAACCATCTCTGTTTATCACCCTCATCTTGAAGTCAAATTCTTCGGATGATGGTTTTTCCACTGTGATAACCCCATCCGCACCTATGCCAAAATTTCTGGAACAGTACTTTACAGCAAAATCATGTGGCGAAAAATTTTCCCCACCCTGCGGTATGCGGAGATCAAGGATAATAAAGTCATTACCCAACGCCTCATATTTTGAAAACCATATCCTCGCCATGGGAAAAAGATATGAATAAGGGATATGAATAAAGAAAAAATAAAATTTGTTTAGCAAAAAATATTGATATGGCTTTGAAGTCCGAGCGTATTTTAAAGATTGTGGAAATGCTTATCAAGGAATATCCGGATGAGAAGCTTGACCTTGTTTATAGGACACCATTTGAACTCCTTATATCTGCGGTTCTCGCTGCTCAGGCAAGGGATGAAGTGGTCAACAAATGCACAGCACGCCTTTTTGAAGATTTTGGCTCACCGGAGAAACTTTCAAAAGCAACACCGGAAACTTTGAAGCAATATATCTCAAAAATAAACTTCTGGAGAAGAAAGGCAAAGATAATAATAGATATATCAAAGCAACTTTTGAAGTATTATGGAGGGAATGTTCCAGATGATAAGGAAAAATTAATGAGTCTGAAGGGTGTTGGGAGCAAGACAGCAAACATGGTGCTTGGCGGTGCATTTTCAAAACCAGCAGTTATAGTAGATACTCACTTTGCCAAAATATCAAAAAGACTTGGCATAGTTTCAGAAAACATGTCAGCAGAGGATATAGAAGAATTCATAAGGGGCATAGTGCCACCTGAAAAACAGACTCCTTTCTCACTCGCAATGATAAGACATGGTAAAAAGGTCTGCCATGCGAAAAATCCAAAGTGTGATGTTTGCGTAATTATGAAATTATGCGAATTCCCAAAAAGGAACATAAAAGGAAAAAGAAAGGGATAATAAGAAAAAGGCGCATAATAAAAAGCAATAATATAAAAAATGCACAGAAAATGTGTAATCTCGGTTTCAGGCGGACTTGGCGATATGTTCATGCTACTTCCGCTCTTTCGTAGATTTGAAGGTTTTTTGGTGTTATCTGACCTTTACAAAGAAGTGTTCGAACCATACGAACTTGACATAATCTGGTGGGAGGAACAAAAAAGCATGATTTACAATCTAATTAAAATATCAAAGATACTGAGAATTAGAAAACCTGAAATCGTATATGGCACGTATCCCAACGGAAGACGCATAAACCTGCTCATTGCCTTATCTCCCGGTCTCAAAGTTTTTTGTGATGATGGAAATTTTCCTGTAAAGCGACTTATAACATTTCTCAAACTTATGCCGGGAGCGTATCCCATAAAGATACCGTTCCCGATCAAAAAAAGCTATGCAGAGATAAACTCCAAGATACTTGGTATAAAATACAGCTCCTGCGTCCCGTTTGATTTTAAAGAGAACCCAGATTTCCGAGAAGAGGCTGAAAAATTCGCGCGGAAAAATCCATATGTGGTCATACACCCAACATCAAAGTATAAGCACAGATCTTGGAGTATAGATGGCTTTATTGAGGTAAGTAAGTTTATTTTGAAAAACGGGTATTCTGTTGTCTTTGTTCTCGGAAAGGAGGATAAGGCGACGAAGGATCTGATTGAGAATAGAATTCCAGATGCGAAGATCTTGTTTGGGAGGAGTATAAACTTGGTCATATCATATGTGAGAAGAGCAAAATTTGTTTTCGCAAATGACTCTGCAATAGCACAAATAGGAGGGATAGCGGGTGTGAAAACATTTGTTATATATGGATACACAAGATACTATCATACAGCTCCTTATGGTTCTTGTGTGATAAGAGTTCCGCTTTCGTGTTCTCCGTGCTACAATTTTGCAAAAGGAGAGGAGGCTGTGGCGAAAGAGTGCAGGTTTGACTTTGCTTGCCTCAAAAAGATAACAACCAAAATGGTCATAGATTATCTTGTAGAATGTAAAGCCATCTGAGAAAGGTGATAATCACATATATTTTTGAAGATACAAATCGAGCATTTAGGATTTTTTGCTCTACAAACACTTCTGCCGTGATGTATAAGGAAAATATGAGTCAAAATTTTATTCTCAATATGTGGAGAAACAATCTTATGTATTTTCTCTCTTGTGCCTAAAGATATTCCAAGTCTCCTTATTATTCTTGAAACATGTGTATCCACTGGGAATGTATCGTATCCGCAGGCAAAGGCAAGAATAACTTCAGCACTCTTTGGACCTATCCCATTTATTGATGTCAAAAAACGGAAAGCTTTGTCTTTTCCCATTTTGCAGAGGTCAGATGGTTTCCTGAGCTCTTCCTTTATTTTTATGAGAGCATTTTTTATTCTTTTTGTCTTGACGTTCGGGAGTCCGCACACACTTATCAATCTTTTAATTTCTTTTTCATCTCCGTAAACAAGATCCATAAGGTTTCTATATTTTCCCTTGAGACGCTCAAAAGCTATATCGCGAAGCTTATCAGATGTGTTTTGTGAAAGGATCGTTTTTACGATGATATCAACTACTATCTCATCATTTACTTTAATTTGACTCAATTCTCTCTCCTTGCCTCCCTTCCTCCCCTTGTTCCCCCTCCTATCCTTGGTCCCCCTCTCCTTATTCCCGCTCTCCTTCGTGTCATCCTCTCCTTCGTCTTTCAGCTCTTTATTCAGATTCACCTTTTCGTTTTCCCCCTTATTTCCCCTCTTTATCTTCAGAAATTCATCTATGGGATATATATGCCTGTTCTTCAGAATTATATCCTCCATAATCCTTATTTTCTCCGTATTAACTTGCAACACTTCAATTAACCTTTAATCAGTCTTGGATTATTACGTTTCATTCTTGGATTATTTTTGAAAAGCCTCTTTTATCTCTTTCAACTATGAGCTTAGCAAAGTAATCTACGTTTTTCATACTTTCGACATGTGATATTATACCGAGATGTATTCCTTTTCCTGCAAGTTTTTCAAGAGAATTTATGACAAGGTCAAGTGAATTTTGGTCTAAAGAGCCGAAACCCTCATCTATGAAGAAGCACCTGAATTTGGTGCTTGCCCTCTCCATAAGACCATAAGCGAGAGCAAGTGCCAAAGACAAAGAAGCAATAAAAGTTTCACCTCCACTCAAACTTTCTGGCATCCTCTCAGCATCATAGTATGAATCATATATTCTTATCTCAGGGCTCAGCAAAGTGATATCACTCCCACTGCTTATATTCCCTTCTTGTTTACCCCTTTGAGTTGATCCCATACCCTTCAGAACAAAAGAATATCTTCCTGTGCTCAGCTCCGACAATATATCAGATGCATAATTTACCACATTCTCTAAGAAAACAGCAGAAACAAAAGATTTAAAACCACCGCTTAAAGCAAAATCATTGTAGATGACATCCAAAATGTCAAGCTCAGCAGTTATGGATGGTATTTTATCCTCAAGCTCTATTTTCCTCTTAAGTTTCTTTTCAAGCTCTCCTACCTTGAACTTAATTTCAGCCTCATACCGAATCAGGTTTCTTTTTTCAATTGAGAGCTCTTCAAGCTCCCTGTTCACAGCATCTGAATGCTCTTTAAGTTTGGCTCTCAATCCCTCAACAAGATTGTAAAGAGAATTCATATAATATGCAATAGAGTCAAATATCTTATTTTCAACGAACTCATCTATCTTTCTGTCAATTTCTGATTCGCTAATATCTAAGACATCTATTTCACTCAACTTGTTCTGCAGTTCGTTCTGATTGAAATGTTTTTTGTTCAGGTCTACAATGCCCGGAAGTATCAAATCGATTTCCCTACAAATATCCTTGATCTTTCCTACAACCTGAGAACCTTCTCTTTTGAGCATTTTTGTATATTCCCTGCGCCGTGTCATAAGCTCTGATATAGCTCTTTCCATCCTTTCCATTCCCTCTCTGAGTTCACCGATTTTTTTCCCTATGTTCTTATCTCTGACAGTATATAGTTTTACTGCAATATTGTTCCATTCTTCCTTTATAGCTCTTGTGAGATCAAAAACATCAGATAAACGTTCTTTTTTGCTAAGTTCTATTGCATCCTCTTCAAGTAGCTTTCTTGCATTTATGAGTTCACCTATTATTCCTTCAAAGATAGAAATGTCAATACTTGGAGATCCGTCTGGGGACCTGTCTCTTTCTGACTTTCCTTCCATTATTTCATTCTTTCCTTCCATCATTTCCATATATCTTTCCACCTTTTCGATTAAAGCAAAAAGGGAATAGATTAACTTTTCCATGTTCTCTATAGATGAGAAGGAAATATGAGCATCCCTGTGTATATGAGCATCCTTGTGCAGTTTGCATTTATCTATAATTTGATTGGTTTTCTCATTTATTTCGGATATGGAAGATAGTGGATTTGCAGAAACAGATTCAATTAATTTTTTGATTTGTTCTTGCATTTTTTCGGAATAGGGAAACTTATCGTAGGTTTCATCAATGAAAACTCTGATTTTTGCATATGTTTCAGATAATGCGCTCAATAGCTCTTCCATTTCTTTTTCAAAATCACTGATCTTGCTCAAAAAGGTTGTGATTTCATTCGTGATTGGTTTAAGCCTTGGTATACAATCATCTTTAATGAATGAGATGATACTTTTGATACCTTCGATTTTTCTCCCAAGTTCACGCTGTTTTCGCATGATTTCCTGTTGTTTTTTGGAAATTTCTTGCGATTTCTGCTCAAGTTTTTCGATTATGTTTCCATATTTTTCAAGTATATCTTGTGGGGTCACGAGCTCATCGGTTGAGTCTGCGATGAAATCCCGAAGTATATCTATTGCGTCCGCATATTTACCATAAAGTTTTCCGATTTCATTCAATTTTATTCTTCTTCTCTCATTCAAAGAAAGTAACTTCTGCTCATTATTTCTCTTCTCATTCTCATATCTATGGATATTTTTTTCCTTTTCCTCTATCTGTCCTCTTAATTTTTCTATCTGCATTATGATTCTTTCCTTACCCTCCTCCGATTTTTTAAGCTCACTTTCAAGATGGTCTATTTGTGCCGAATACTCTACCCTATCATGTTCCGGCAAACCTGCATATATATTCCCACAGACTGGGCATTTCTCTCCCCTCCTGAGTTTTCTTCGTATCTCAAGTGCAAGGTCTTCCATTTTGAGCTTGTCAAGCTTCTGCTTTATATCAGAGATTTTTTGCTCCTCTTGCCCAAGTTGCGCTTCATATAGTTTTTTTCTCTCGGTCAGTTTTTCCATCTCCGCTCTCTCGCTTTTTATAGCATTATCTTTATTTTTCATCTCTTCTTCTATTCCGCTTTCTTCCCTAACCATATGCATTATTTCAATGATTATCTTTCTGAGCTCATCATATGGTGGATTTTTCTCTATCTCCTGTTTCAGGATATTTATTTGAGGGATACTCGTGTTAGCTTCTTTCAGAAGTGAGATGAGATGACTTAATTTGGATATAGCTCCCTTTATGGTTTCACTCCCGTCTTTGATGTACTGAGAGATGTGGGAAAAAACTGACAAACTGTTGTAAAACTTATCGATCGTATGTTTCACTCTCTTTCCACTATCTTCTTGAATCGTCATTATTATGTGAGAAATAAAATCGTCAAGGATTTTGTATGTTTCATATTCAGCTTTAAGACCCAGGATATTCTCTCTTAGCTTCCTTATCTCATATGTTTGCGATATTATTTTTTTTATGTCCACCAAGTTTATTAGGCTTTCTGACACACCTTGTAGCTTAGACTGAGTCCCTAATATCTCATCTTTGAGATGGCTGAGACTTCTTTCTTTTTGTTCCATATTTCTAATATTTTCTTCGATTTTCTCAACTTCGTATTCCATTTTCTTTTTGTCTTCTTCGGATAAATCTTTGAGTTCATCATATTCTTTCTTTGCCCTTTCATACTCTTCCTTAAGTTTGCTGATTTCCCTCTTTGCTATATCGCCAATGAGGTTGAACTGTTCTTCAAATCCTGATATTTTCAAAATTATTTCCACCTTATCTGCTGTTCTTGAATTAAGAAGTTGTGCAAACTCTCCTTGAGGAAGCAAAATTGTTTTGATAAATATATCATATGGTAGCCTGATGATTTTTTCCTCTATATATTTTTCCAAGTCTTTAACTTTGTATCCCAAGTGCAGGGCTTTCCGTCTTTCTCCATCTTTCATACCTACATATACTCTATCTTCTTTATATCCTCCGCTAACCGTTTCCCATATTCTCAGATCGGTGCCTCCCGACCTTGATATTATGCGCTCCACTCTATATGTTTTCTCTTCTATATCTTTTATTACGAATTCAAACACTACCTTAGCTTCTTGACGCATATGGTTTATGAAGTTTGATTTTATCTCCTTCTTTTTGAATCTTGGAACTTTTCCATACAGAGCAAAGGTTATTGCATCAAGAATGGTAGATTTTCCCGCACCTGTCATCCCCTGAATCACGAAAATACCAGAGCGTAAAAGTTTTTCAAAATCAATTATCTGCTTCTCTCCATACGACATGAAACCATTTATCTCAAGTTTCAGAGGTAACATAGACCAAGTTTAGTCACGGAGAAAAAAGTTATTTATGGTAAAGCAATATTGGGTGTCAAGTGGGAAAACAAGGTGAGGAAGGAAGCAGGGGGCAAGCATGTTTAGCAAGCATAGGGTGCAAGCATTGGCGGCAAGCACAGAGGTAAGCACTGAATCACCTTGAGACAAGCTTGTGAAGGTGGGGAAATAATTTGGATTTTCTAATAATACGGCGAAAAATAAATAAAATTTTTTAAGGAGGTTTCTGTTATGAAAGAAAGAAAGATTTTACCGCTTATTCCACTTAGGGACATAATAGCTTTCCCCCACATAGTTATGCCCCTCATAGTTGGGAGGGAAAAATCAATAAAAGCACTTGATATTGCACTTATGTCTGATGAAAAGCTTGTATTTCTGCCGACTCAGAAAAACTCAAGGGTGAATGACCCGAGACCAGAAGATATATACCAAGTAGGCACAATAGCAAAAATAAAGGGACACCAGAAGATGCCCAACGAGAATAGGAAGATAGTTGTCGAGGGTATCAAAAGAGCAAAGATGTTAAAATTAATGAACAAAAGTGATACATTTGTCGCTGAGGTAGAAATCCTTGAGGAAATAAACGAAGATAACCCGGAAAATAAGCAGCTTGCTCAGGAGGTCGTAGACCTTTTCAAAAGGGTGAGCAAACATATGCGGATTTCATCGGAGTATGTAGATATCCTTTATAATATAAAGGATCCCGGCGAGGTGTGCGATGTCATAGCAGTTCAACTGACAATACCGATTGAGAAAAAACAAGAGATACTTGAGGAAATAGATATAACGAAAAGATTAAAGCTTATAAAGTCAATGCTTGAAGAAGAAGAAGCCAACTACACATCTGAGCGAAAAGTAAGGGGGAGGAGCAGGCTAAGAGGGGAGGCGGGAGGGATACTCGGGCACGGAGATGTCATTCAGGATGAGTGGAGAGAGGAAATAGATGAATTAGAAAGACGGGCGGAGGAAAAAGATCTTCCTGAAAGGGTGAAGGATGTTGTGATAAAAGAGATACGAAAGTTGAAACTTATGACACCGCTTGCAGCAGAGGCAACTGTTGTAAGAAACTACGTTGATTGGCTACTTTCACTCCCATGGAAAGAAAGGAGCGAGGATAAACTTGACCTCAAGGAAGCTCAGAAGGTTCTTGATGAAGACCATTGGGGACTTGAGAAGGTGAAAGAAAGAATAATTGAGTTTCTGGCTGTCAGGAAACTTGCGGGTCCATCGAAAGCTCCTATCTTGTGTTTCATCGGACCACCGGGAGTAGGAAAGACTTCTCTTGCACGTTCCATAGCGAGAGCGACAGACCGTAAGTTTGTCAGACTCTCTTTAGGTGGTGTAAGGGATGAAGCTGAAATAAGAGGACATAGAAGGACATATATCGGAGCTCTACCCGGTAGGATAATACAGATGATGAGAAAAGCGGGAACAAAAAACCCGGTTTTTCTCCTTGACGAGGTTGACAAACTCTGTGCAGACTTCCGCGGAGACCCCGCAGCTGCACTCCTTGAAGTGCTCGACCCAGAACAGAACCACTCTTTCCTCGACCACTACATAGACATAGAATTTGACCTATCTGAGGTATTCTTTATATGCACCGCAAACATAACTTACACGATACCCCCCGCACTCTTAGATAGAATGGAAGTGATAAGAATACCCGGTTATACGGAACATGAAAAATATGAGATTGCAAGACGATTCCTCATACCAAAGCAGGAGAAAAACTCAGGATTAAAGGAAGGTACATGTGAATTTTCAAAAGATTCTTTATACAAAATAATCAGGGAGTACACAAGAGAAGCAGGAGTCAGAAACCTTGAAAGAGAGATAGGTAATGTGGTAAGAAAAATAGCAAAGAAAATAGTTGAGCAAAACATAGATATCGAATCTAATCCTAAGTTTAAAATAAGCTCGCGGGACATCATAAAATTCCTCGGACCTCCTAAGTTCAAACCTTCTGATATAGACAAAAAAGCACTTGTGGGCATAACCAGGGGGCTCGCTTGGACGGAGTTTGGCGGTGAAGTGCTGATGATAGAAGTATCTGTAATTCCGGGAGCTGGAAGGTTAACCATAACAGGAAAACTCGGCGATGTGATGCAGGAATCAGTCAAGGCAGCCATAACATATGTGAGGTCAAGAGCGAAAGACTTAGGAATAGACCAGGATTTTTACTCAAAAACAGATATACATGTCCACGTTCCTGAGGGGGCTGTTCCAAAAGATGGTCCATCGGCTGGTATAACAATAGCCACTGCAATAACATCAGCACTGACAAAAATACCAGTTAAGTCAGAAGTAGCAATGACCGGGGAGATAACCCTCAGAGGACGCATACTCCCAATAGGAGGTGTTAAAGAAAAGCTCCTGGCAGCACACAGATACGGGATAAAAAACATAATTCTACCAAAAGATAACGAGAAGGACATTCAGGATATCCCAAAGGAAATTCTGAACCAACTGAATATAAAATATGTAGAGCACATGGACGAGGTCATAGAATATGCTCTTGACGCTCCCATTGAGAAAATATGGAAGGGACGGTTTGCAGATGATATGTTTGCCGGTAGAGGTTCCAAAGAAGAGGATGCAGAAGTTCACGATACTTCTCATCAAACCCCACATTGAAAAAGGTATTCTGATTTTCTACATCTCCCTTCTTGCTTGATTACTTTTTTATATTATTTTTCGCATGCCGGGATGGCGGAATTGGTAGACGCGTCGTCTTGAGGGGGCGATGGGGGATAACCCCGTGCGGGTTCAAGTCCCGCTCCCGGCACCAGCCACCAACACCAGCCACCAACACCAGCCACCAACACCAGCCATACAATTGTACTTCACTCATAATCAATTCCCCTCATTTTACAGCTAAATCTATAATATCAATACCTCAAGATCGCTTCTATCCCAAGATAACTTCTATCACAAATATCACATGAACATCACAGCCCTTCAGATTTCAAATACTATGGATAGAATAGAAAATCACAAAAAATTTTGTATAGAAAAAAATGGAAATTGAAAATTATTGCAATTTACAAAAATTCTAATTCTGTCTCTAAGTTTTCGGATGAAAAAAATAAAAAGGAGGTATAAAAATATGGTAAAGAAAACGTATATCGTTTTCTTGTCAGCGGCAATGCTTGCAGTAACGGCAATGCTTGCGCTATCTGGTGAAACTCAACAAAAATACTTCCCGAAAGATTATAGAAAGTGGACACATACGAAATCTATGGTGATAGAAGAAGGACATCCCCTCTTTGAAGCGTTCGGAGGAATACACCATGTCTATGCGAACGAAAAAGCAATAGAGGAAATTAAAAAGGGTAAAGGAAGAGCGTTTAAGGAAGGCGCGGTATTGATCTTCGACCTGCTTCACGCAGTAAAAGAGAACAGCACGATCGTTGAGGGAGAGAGAAAGGTTCTCGCATACATGAGAAAAGTAAAAGGTAATAAAGAGACAGGTGGATGGGAGTTTGGAGCGTTCGCAGGAGGAGACCCGCAAAAGCAGGTTGTTACCGACCCAGTAGGTCAGTGTTTCTCATGCCACGAGCAGGTGAAAGATAAAGATTATGTATTCTCAGAATGGCGCCAATAAAAAATAATAGAAAATAAAATGGAATGGATAGCACCAAAATTATTCAAAAAGGCTATCCATTCCATTATCATTACAATATCAATCACAAAATAAAAAATAAATATTTGGAAAATCACTTAAATATTGGTATCTCAAAAATTCATTACACCTGAAAACTGGAAGATAAAAAAACTGTTATTTCCCTCCCTGATTCGGAGACAGAAAGGAGACAATAGAATTGAAAAATAAAAACATATTCAAGAAGAGCAAAAAATAAAAAAGGATAAAGACTATGATAAACCCTGAAATAATCAAAAGGCATCCGGAGAAAATAATAGAGAATATAAGGAGAAGAGAGCAAGATTTTGATGTTGATAAACTCATTGAGCTTGATAGAAGGAGAAGAGAAATACAAAAAGAGGTTGATGAAAAGAAGTCGGAACTTAATCAGATAACCGATAAAATAGCTGAAATAAAAAGAGAAGGTGGAGATATATCTGATATGCAAAAATATGCAAAGGAGCTTAGGGAGAAAATAAAAAAACTTGAAAGTGAGAAGGATAAAATAGATGCGAGATGGAGAGAGCTTATACTCCTTTATCCCAACATAGTACATGAGAGCGTACCAGACAAAGAAGCAAAGATAGTAAAGGTATGGGGTGAACCAATAAAACTTGCTCATCATATCCCACATTGGGAAATAGGTAAGAAAATCGGATTAAGATTTGAACTTGGTGCAACAATTTCTGGTTCCGGCTTCACCGTCCTTGAAGGATTAGCAGCAAAACTTGAAAGAGCCCTTATAAACTTTATGGTAGATACACACGTAAAACATGGATATACTGAGTACTTCGCACCCTATCTTGTGAAGGGGGAGGCAATGATTGGAACAGGACAATTACCCAAATTCGCAGATGATATGTATTGCGTTGAAATAGATAATCTCTGGCTCATACCCACAGCAGAGGTGACGCTCGTCAATCTGTTCAGAGATAGTGTGATAATGGAAGATAAGCTGACAATAAAATGTGTTTCATATTCTGCTTGCTTCCGCAGGGAAGCGGGATCGTGGGGAAGGGAAACAAGAGGTATTGTAAGACAACATCAGTTCAATAAAGTTGAACTCGTAAAGATAACATCTCCTGAGAAATCGTATGATGAACTGGAGGAACTCCTAAAAGATGCTTGCAGAATACTTGAACTTCTCAAACTCCCATACAGAGTTGTTTTACTGCCAGCAAATGATATAGGTTTTTCTTCGTCAAAAACTTATGACATTGAAGTGTGGATGCCCGGATATGGCGGATATATTGAGATATCATCTTGTTCAAATTGTGAAGATTTTCAGGCACGCAGAGCCATGATAAGGATAAGAAGGAAAAACGGACAGGTTCAGTATGCACACACACTCAACGGATCGGGAGTAGCTGTAGGAAGATGCCTTGCTGCAATCTTGGAAAATTATCTGATGCCAGACGGTAAGATAAAAATCCCGGAAGTATTACGCGACTATATCAAGGCAGATCTCCTTGATCTTTGAGCTGTGCAATACATGTCTTCCCCGCAAAAACCTTATCCCCTTCCCTCACAATAAAGTCAAAATGTTCAGGTATATATAAGTCAACACGCGAACCAAAATATATCATTCCTATCCTCTCCCCTCTTTTGATTTTATCTCCCGGCTTCCTGAAAGTGCTTATCCTCCTTGCGATTGCTCCCGCTATCTGCACAAGAATAAAATCTTGTCCTCTCTCATCTTTTATATGCCATACAACTCGTGAGTTCTTCTCAGACTTCTCAAGAAATGCCCTTGCAAAACCCCCATCATATCGCTTCATAGAAACTACAACACCAGAAATGGGAGCTCTATTTACATGAACATCAAAAGGACTCATGAAAATCGCTATCCTTTTCATCTTCCTTCCGAGTAGTTCAGGAATACCAAGTCCCATGTTCTCATCTATTTCAACTTTCTGTTTGAGTAAAACTTTTCCATCAGCAGGAGATATAATATCGTTTTCATCCTGAGTTTCAGGCGTTCTATGAGGGTCTCTGAAAAAATTTATAAGGAAAAGTGTGAGGATAAAAAATGGAATTGAAGGTAAAGCTCCCAAAAATATATATAAAATTACGGTTATAAAAACTCCTCCTGCAATGAGGAGGAAACCCTCTTCTCTCATAATTCATATCGTAAAATCAAGGCTTTCAAATTTCAAAATTCCAAGTTTTTCATAATGTGGTCTCAGTCTATCTTGAAGAAGTCCGAGTTTTTTGAGGTTTGGTACAACCCTTGAGAACATAAGCGTTATGAATTCTTGAAATATAGGAGAATTCTCAACAACTTCCTGCATTTCTTTTACGGGAAGACCTACATCTTCCCATATCATAGACTGGTCAACTATTCTTTTTCTGAGCGCAACACACCCTTCGTATGCGAAGTCAGATAACTCATCTTTTTCTTTCTGGGAAAGACTTCCTATATGCTCCTTGAGAGCGAGAACCCCAAAAGCTACATGTCTCGCTTCATCTTTCATAACATACCTGACTATCTGCACGCTCAATGGTTCCTCACCGAACTGTTCAAGGGTGCCGAAAATACCCATAGCAAGTCCCTCAACAAGGATCTGCATACCTATGAACTTGAAATACCAACGCGATTCAGATAGGATTATTTTGAGCAGTTCTTCGAGATGAGGGGATATAGGATACTCTTTTTCCATTTTCTCTGTGAGATACTTGTGGAATACTTCAACATGCCTTGCCTCATCCATAACCTGTGTTGCGGCAACGAGTTTTTCGTCGTAAAGAGGAGCACATGCGACAAGCTGACTTGCAACCAGAAGCGCTCCCTGCTCCCCATGAAGTATCTGCGACATTATCCAGCTCATCTGCGATATAGCAAGCTCAAGCTGTTTTTTCTCGTCAAGTTTGTCCCATATTTCTTGGAACAGAAGTTTTGGTAGCTGGGAGGATCTAACTAATTTCTCTTGGTCGACTTCCTGAGACCAGTCAAGAGCCTCGGTTGAATTCCATTGCTCCCTCTTTGCTTTCTCATAAAGCTCGCTCAGCTTCTTTATCTCCGATTCATATGAATATACCCATATCGTGTCGAATAATGTTTTTATAGCTGAAGCTTCAACTTCAAGACCATCTACCTTTATTTTGTGCTTCCCACTATTGCTTTTAACTTCATCTTTCCTTTCCATAGTTTGAACCCCCCCTTCTTAAGGGCTCCCTTCTTTTTCTTCCCTCTTTCCTCCCTCTATTCCTCCTTCTTTCCTCTATCCCCATTTCCCGGCACTATGCCTCCCTATCATTAGGTAGGCATATATCTATAACTTAATAATGAAAAATGAAAAAATATTTTTTCGGAAGATTTTTTGCTAAAGAAAAGTTTTGTGCAAAAGTATTCTTCGGGTATTATCGGATGGTGTCATCAAACAACATCTTGTTCACCGCGTGGAACGACGATTTCTCCCTGTTGTTCAAGTCGCCTTATGACTTTGAGTATTTCCTGCTGTGCCTTATCTACATCTATCTTCCTGACCGGCGGCATAGAATCAAGCTCCTCAGCGAGCATCTTTCTTGCTCTCTCGCTCATGGCTCCAAATATCTTTCTTCTGACAGGTTCGGCTGCACCTTTGAGAGCTCTCAGGAGAAGTTCTCTATCAATTTCCCTGAGTAATATGCTTATGTATCTATCATGTATCTTTACTATATCATCAAATGTGAACATTCTTTGTCTTACTTCCTCCGCAAGGTCACTGCTTCTCTTCTCTATTTGTTCAAGGAGCTCTTTTTCAAGACCTGGTGGAGCGTTCATCATTACTTCAACGAGTGAGTTTATACCACCTACACGCTTTGACGCCCCTATTGTGCGATACTCATCATCAAGAACTATACCTATCTCATCTACTACCCCAGGCGCAAGTCGGTCAAGATGAGCAATTCTCTCAAGAAGCTCACCATAAAGGTCTTTCGGGAGATACTGTAGAACTTCAATGGCTTTTTTCGGGTCAAGATATGCGAGAACGACAGCCATAGTCTGTGGATGTTCCTTCTTTATAAAATTGGCTATAGATTGAGCATCAAGTTCATGAAGAACCATCATACCTGTATCTCCTCCGCCAATTTTCAAGAATATTTTGAGGCGTTCCATTATAGCGGAGGCTTTGGCTGGACCAAAAACATTTGTCAGTATCTTCTGTATATATTCGAGTCCAGAACCAACTATAACATCCTGCCGAGTTGATTTTACAAACTCATCAAGAACTTCTTTTGCAACTTTTTTGGGAATAACATCAAGTGTGAGCATCTCCTCGGTTACCCGCTGGATCTCCTCTTCTGTCAGATGCTTGAGTATTTCTGATGCTTTATCCTCACCGATAGCTCTCAAAAGTATTGCAACCTTGCGCGGACCAGAGAACTTACGTGCCTGCACACCGGAAGTTGTAGATGTGTGTTCCCCCGCAGAGGGTGCAGAATCTCCTCTTTTATCTCCACCACTTTTATCTCCACCACTTTTATCTCCGCTTCTTTTATCTCTACCGCTATCTTCAAAATTCGCTTTCTTCAACATAAAAATATTTTAATCATTTTTTCTGTAAAATAGAATTCAGACATAAGATATCTGGTTTCCTGTATCACCTCGCCTCCTTGAGAAAAAATTCCTGTTCTCAAAAACACATATGTTTGTGTGAAAGATGCGTATGCCCATTTCCCTCATCAACGAAATCACATAAGCTGACATATTCAGAAACTTTTTGCCACCATGCTCAGATAAAACATTCAGACTTTCAATTTCTTTTTGTGAGCACAGCTGTGAGAATATCTCCCAAACATCTTCACCCACCTCATAACACCTGCCACATATATGTGGCCCTATTACAGCAAATGTATTTTCTCTTTTCTCCCCTGCAATTTCTAACTTTTTTATTGCATTCTCAACTATCCCCGCCGCAATTCCCCTCCAGCCAGCATGTATCGCTCCCTTCATATTTTTGGATACAAAAATTATGGGAAGACAATCCGCTGTCCTTACTCCGACCTTTATCCCCTCTGAGCGTAATGTCAGTATACCGTCACATCCTATACTTCCATTCCATTCATATGGATAGATAAGCACACAGGATGAATGCTTCTGCTCAGGCGTGAGAACAAAAACAGATGGACTGACACCTCCATAAAGAAAATAAATCTCCTCCCCCATCACCCTAACGCAGACCCCTATTTCGTCTCCGAAAAAGTCAACCATCACCTCCTATTTCCCTTATCTTCTATTTCCCTTATCTTCTCTATTTATTTCTCTTCCTGTTCTCTTCCGTTCTTGCCCCCCTACGTTCTTGCTCCCCGCATTCTTGCTCTCTCAGTTCTCGCTCTTTCCCTTTCTCGCTCTCTCCGTCCCCACTCTCTCTGTCCTCGCTCCCCCCTGTTTTCGCTTTTCCCTGTTCCCGCTCTCCCTCTCCATTCTTGATTTCCTCTCCCTTCTCGCTCCCCCTATCTTCGCTATTCAATTTTCACGCAAAATTTCTGAGAAAGAACATATTTAGGAATAAATTTCCCCCCTATCTTCATTCTTCCATTTTCACCTTCTTTATGAATTTTTCAACGATATCTCGGGATTTTTTTCCGGGCCGGCTCTCCACACCAGATGACACATCTACACCAAAGGGTTTGAACTTCAAGATGGTTTCCAAAACATTATCAGGGGTAAGACCACCAGATATAAAAAATGGTCTGCCAAATATAGCACCATCGTGAATTATATTTGCAACCGCTCTTTCATCAAACCTCCCACTCATTACACCCTTTGATTTATTTGATGAATCAACAAGAAAAAAGTCTACGAGCTCAGCAAGTCCTGAGCATAAAGACAAAGATTCCGGAATATCAGGAAAGATTGCTTTGATCACACCTTTTCCGTTTTCCTTTATCGCTTTGACAACCTCTTCATTTTCAAATCCATGTAGCTGAACAAAATCAAATTCTCGGGGTAACGCATTTATATCTTGAATTGATGGGTTCCTCATCACAGCAACCTTATATGCTCGTGTTTTTCTTTTTATAATATTGAGGTTTGATACGAAACGCAAACTTTCTCTCACAAGTATGAAACCGAGAAAATCTGCCCCAAGTTCGTCGCACATGAGGATATCTTCTTCAGATGTAAGACCGCATATTTTAACTTTCACCATTAAAACAGAGATCCAAATGATTTGGGTTTAACAACCTCTTCATATCTTCCGTCAGCATACATACGCCATATACCTATGTAGTTCCCTCCATGTCTACTGTTTTTACTCCATGTTATCGGGAAGAAAACAGGGGTTTCAAAATTATCAAAGGTTTCGAGAGCCTCTATTATTTTTTTACGTGTTGGTTTTTCTCCCGCTCTTCTGAGTGCCTCCTCAACTACCATGCCTATACCAATGCCGTATAGAGTGAGGAGGGGGGTTTTCGCAAGTTCTGGATTTATTTTCACAACCTCATTGAATATTTTCTGTGCTTCTTCATATAAAGAAGGTATCTTTGCTACACCCCCAACATATGCTCCATCCCAAGCCTCACCCGCAAGCTTTGCCATTATTGGGTCAGAGAGCGGAAAAGAGGCAAGAATCTTAGGTTTTATCCCAAGTTCCGCCATCTTTTTGACAAAGGCTGCTGTCTGTTTTGGGTTTGAATATATGACCACAGTATCTGCCCCAGAATCTTTCACCTTTTGTGCATGAACGGAGAAATCGACATCTGCGAGCTCATGCGAAAGCTTTTCAACAAGCTTATCTCCCGCCGCTTTCTCTACTCCTTTCAGACCAGCCTCACCATAATCATCGTTCTGGTAGAAAATTGCTACCTTCTCAGTTCCAAGATTTTCGATCGCAAATTTTGTGAGGAACTCTGCTTCGCTTACGTAGTCCGAATACGCGACGAAAAAGTATTTCAGTTCTTTTTTTGGGTATTCAACCCACATTCTCACATTGCCGAGGGGTGAAATACATGGGATCTTCTTCCGAGCTATAATGTCTCGATTTGCAGATACGTTAGCAGTTCCTATAAGACCAGCAAAAAACAAGACTTTATTTGCAAGTTCTTCTATATTTGCTCGCATGCGGGAAGGCACATAACCATCGTCTCTGGCAAGGAGAACTATCTTTCTACCATGCACACCTCCTTTCTCATTATTCACATATTCAAAGTATGCTTCCATACCTTTTGCAATTATCCCCCATGAAGCTGCAGGACCTGAAAACGGAACACTTGTGCCCACATACACCTTATCCTTCTCAACACCTGGCTCAGAAAATACACCCGATACACCAAGCGAAAGAAAGTAGCTCATGATAATAAGGAATGAGAATAAAAAAGAACAAACCTTCCTGCCCCCAAATGCTTCAAACCTACCCAAACATGCTCCGCTCATATGAATCACCTCCCCTTGTAGTTTATTTTAATTTATTTACATATTTTTTTACATTTTTTTAATTTCCTATTAATTAGTCAAATTTATTATTTTTTTACTCTATCCATATTTATTTTTAGTATTTCAGTACACTTTATTTTTCCATGATTTTACCTTCTTGGGAGATTAAAATTTAAACATGATAAGAAGGGGAAAGAAGAAAAAGGTTGAATATGTAAAGCATGAGTCCAGAGGAGAGCTCAGAAAAGAAGGTAGCGGTGTATCCGAGAAAAATCGAGATACACAACAAGATAAAATACAGAGAGACATTTACGAGGAACTAAGAGGGGCTATATCAAGGTTACCGGGTATCGGAGGACCTCTTAGCAACCTACTTACGGAGATATTTGAAAAAGGTTCATCCATATCAATAGCGAGCATATCAAGGACATTTGTTCAGTCGCTCGCAACAATTGTCAGGGAAGAACTAAGGTTGTTTCTCAAATCAATGGATATAGTCGGACTTCTCAAAAGAGTGCTACTTGATACATCCGTGGAGCTCAGGGTAGAGGTAACCTTCAGAGATAAGAGCAATAAGAAGGAAAAGGAAGAGAAAGAATGAAGAAACTATCTTGAAGATAGAAAGTCGATAATTCCATTTGATATCGCATGAGCTATGGATTTGAGATAAGATTTTGAAATAAGTTTCTTTCTATCGTATGGGTTTGTTATGAATCCTACTTCAACGAGAACCGCAGGGCAGAAGGTACCTGCAAGGACATAAAAAGGAGCCCCTTCGATTGTCCTCAATTTGTTTATATTGCTCAAATATTTTTTTATTTTTGAAGCTAATTTCTTACTTTCAATCTCTTTTTCTTCAGAATAGATATCAAAAAGTATCATATCTTCCTCCCTGAGTTTTACACCATTTTCCTTTGACGCTACATAAAGAGCATATTTTGAGAATGTGCGTGAAAAGTAGAATATTTCTATACCTTTTGCTTTTTTTGACTTCGCAGAGTTTACGTGTAGTGATAAGAATGCATCGCAATTCACAGAATTTGCAATAGCGCTTCTCTCTTCAAGTGAAAGAAATCTATCACCATCTCTTGTGAGAATAACCCTACCATCAAAATTTTTCCTCAGAATTTCCGCAAGTTCAATCGCAATGGAAAATGTGATGTCTTTCTCTTCAATGTTCCCAAATATTGCGCCCGGGTCACTTCCGCCGTGCCCAGCATCTATGACAACAATTGGCTTGGTATCAATATTACCACCAATTATATCTTCTATTTCCATACCTCCATCCTCAACACCGAATCCAACATCAAAGATTATCTTGTATGGGAATGGTATAACAAAATATCTTGCGATTGAAAACCTCCTTGAGAAGTATACAGATATACCATTTATGTTGAAATCCACTTTTTCTATCGGTGCCTTTAAATTTATCTTTTTCCCCACTCTCTTTCCAACTATGATTTCATCCTCAAAAATTACTCTTACGATTTTTTCATCTGCGGTGAATACAAATCTTGACTTTTCTGAAACCGAAATTGAAAAGCGAACGTATTTCCCGTAGTTCAATATTGTTATGTCCTTCAGATGAACAGCGATCAAAAAAAACAGAGTGATATGTATCACAAAGAAGATTTTAAATTTTTTTCTCCCTTTCCCGCAATTGAAAGGACAAATCTCATGAGGTAGATATCTGGTGACAGAATTCCTATCCTTTCTTTTTCCACAAATTCAACAAATTTTTTAACCAAGTTTTTTATTTCATTTGATCTCATTGAATTTATTAATTTATCCACATCTTGAGTTCGGAATACCTGTGCTATCTGATATTTCTTCACACTTCCGTATGCTTCACCCTCAGACTTTAACTTTACGAACGATACAAAATATTGAGCTAAAAATGATATAAGTGCAGATATATCCTGTTCCTTATCTATTGCGGGAAGATTTTTTAGTTCTCCCGAAAGAATACTTAAAGCCATATCTTTTAACCTTATTGAGAATTTCATGGGAAGAACATGAATAATGTGATTTTCATCTATATATCTTGCCGGGAAAGCATAAAGAACAGCTTTGCTGACAATTTCATAAACGTCTGCACCCGCGTATGATAACTCCTTTATGAGGTCTTCCGCACCATCGACAAAACGAACGTCCGGAAACCTTCCCCTCAGGATTGAGATTATATCTTGACCAGACCAAGTAATCCAAAAGAAAAAACCTTTTTGTTTAGCTATCGTTTGTATGTCTTTCATTATAGAATGCAAAAATGAGCGTATAATAAAAACTCTGTTTAACTCCTTACCCGTATAAGAAGAGAAAAGCCTTATTACCTCACTAACCTGCTTCTGGGAGAGCACAAGCCTCTCGAGGTCCACGACAATAACCTTTTTATCAGAAAAAAAATCTCTGGTAGCAAAAAGCTCTATAATGCTATCCTTCTGAGATGAAATGAAAATAACCCGTGTTCTTTTTCCGAGAACATCTCTAATGATTGATATGAACTCATCAAAGATTATCTTAGGACAATTTGCAAATACATAAAACTGCTTGATCTTCCTGCTACCGAGCTCTAATTTGACTTTGTTGTAATCAATGTTCACCGGACTGATCAATATTGAAATTAACTGATTTTCCTTTTTTCAAGCTCAGATTTGAGGTGCTTGTACACACGCAATATTTCTTCGTCGCTCATATCAGCTGCTCTGGGAATATTTTTCCCTATTATCTTTGCAACATAATTTCTTTTCTCCTCTGCTGTTTTAAGTCCAATATCTGTCATGAATTTGCTTATCTGCATGAGAAGCTCTTTCCTGTTTATACTTTCAAGTTTAATTTTTGTTGGTTCTGCAGATGTTAAAGCAGAAGAATAAAACTCCATCTCACTTTCAAGTTTTCTCTCCTTATGTTCCCATTCCTCAACTATATCCTCTTTTGGCACATCAATACCCAACTTCCTTTCTCCCCTTTCTTCCCTTATACCGGTCAGAAACCCGGCTCCCTCCAGCTCTTCTGCGGATACTTCTCCCGCACCTGTGATAAGGGATATGGCTTTGTTGAGAGCCCTTGTTTCAGCGAGCGATGAGAGAAAGTATTCGCTTTTACCCTCAAAAAATGGTTCATCGGATGAAGCGATACCCTCTACTTCCGAAAATATACCATCAGGAGTGGAAGCCCTAACCCTATACCTCCAGATAACCTTCAGAACCCCGTTATAATTAAACTCCTTTCTCTCACTCTCTTTCACCTCAAAAGATATATTGAAATAAGATGCTATCTTAACCCACCCAGACCTCATTATGTATTTCTTTCCACCAGATGTGATAAAATCACTTTCCGAAAGAATTGACTTTTTTAATTTCACAAACTTATCAAACCTCGATACATCATCCATCATAAATACAAAATTTTACTTCAATTGACATTTTTTTGTAAAAATCTGAACAACATCACAACAGAGGAAAATAGTAAAGGAGATTGACACACTTTTTTTATGTGCGAAGTTTTCAAAAATAAATTTATCAAATTGGGCAGTCTGCTGATAGTTCTGAACTTTGCTTCTCAATCATATCTGTTTCCTTTTCCTGTTTTTGCTGATGAGCTTGATTTTTTGTCCGGCGGTTTTCCTGATGTGAAATTCATGAGGGGGGGAGTAGTTCTTCCTCACTCGGAGAGAAATCCGGCGACTTTGATTCTTTTCAGCAAATATGACATTGCCCTATCTTTTGGGTTCGGTGAGAGGATAAAAAATGCGGTTGGGGTAAGGATAACAGATAGCTCAACATCCAAAATAGCTGGTGAACTAACGTTCAAATGCATATCAAGTGATTTTCCATGTAGCAAGAGAATTTCTAATATTTTTGGCGTTGGGTTAGCATATCCCTTTAGTCCAACCACAAGCATATTGGGTGGAGTTGGTGTATCTTTAAGAAGTATACTATCTGATGGATATGGTATATTTGGCGGGCGGGAGAGAATTTTTTTCACCGCGGGGGGCATATTATCACTCATGAGGAAAGATTTTGATGTGATAGGTGGTCTATCAATTTCTGCCAGCACTTTGGGAGAAATCATAGGTGGGATAGGTGGGGGGATTTACACTCCAGATATATTTGCATTCTCAGAAGCGCTCTTTATTTCTGAGTACTTCAAATTTGACGATTTTTCTTTTGTGAGCGGTATAGTTATAAGGGCACTTGATTGGTTCAGGCTCGGAGCAGGCGGGGGATATAGGCTATCGACAAAGAATGGAACCTTTACTATATCAGGTGGTTTCGTATCGCCACGCCTTTATATCTGGCTGGGATATCATACTGGAAAAATTTGGATCAGCAGTATCGGGATTGCTTTCTAACCGGAAAGAACAAAAGGAAGAAGAACTATATTTAATTTAAATTTCTTATAAATTTAATACTTTATTGGCGGAGAGGTGCCGGAGTGGACGAACGGGGCGGATTCGAAATCCGCTGGGGGTTGCTCTCCCGCGTGGGTTCAAATCCCACCCTCTCCGCACACCAAAAATGTATATATCCCTTGCGAGAAAATACAGACCATCAAAATTTGAAGATATGTGCGGTCAGGAAGTTCCAGTAAAAATACTTCAGAACTCCATACTGACAAAAAAGGTTCATCATGCTTACATTTTCAGTGGTGTAAGGGGAACAGGTAAGACAACAGCAGCCAGAATATTTGCAAAGGCTTTGAACTGCATAAATGGTCCAACTCCCGTCCCCTGTGACACATGCGAACCATGCAAACAAATTTCATACGGAAACTTCATAGATGTTATAGAGATGGACGCAGGTAGTCAGTCTTCTGTTGAGGACATAAGAAACCTCAAGGAAAGAGCTCTTTATCCACCGGTGAGGGGTAGGTTTAAAGTATTCATAATAGATGAAGCACATATGCTTTCCATATCAGCATTTAACGCCCTCCTCAAAATATTTGAGGAACCACCTGAATTTGATGTTTTTATACTCGCAACAACGGAACCTCAAAAAATACCTGAAACAGTTCAATCAAGAGCTATAAGGATAGAATTCAGAAAAATAAGCCCCGAAAAAATAGTGGAACGGCTCAGGATAATTTGCGATAAGGAAGGGATATTGTGCGATGATGAGACACTTTTTCTCATAGCACAAGAGGGACAAGGTTCTTTGCGCGATTCAATATCAATGCTTGAGGCAATATGGATGTTCTCGGGAAAAAATGAAATAAAAAAGGGAGACGTGGAGAACATAATCGGGATAGCTCCCAGAAGTATTATACTGTCGCTTGTTGAGGCGGTGTTAAATGTAGACACAAAAAGAGTAGCAGAAATCACAGAGAACATAATAAAAAACGGGTATAACTTGAAAAGGGTATGCAGAGACTTTGCAGAACACGTAAAAAAAATATGCTATATTCTTGATGGAATTGATAAAGATGAAAGTTTGCAGATGATAATAGATAGGTCAAAAGCGAATTTGGAACATAGCCTCAGAATAATGAACGCTATATTGAGATCTGAGGATAATTTCATTTACTCTATTTCGGAAGAGGTAGCATTCAAGATGCTCTTTTTTAAACTATGCTACATAGAAAAGATAAGGAATATAAGAGAAATAATAGAAGGCACATCAAAAGACGAAAAGGAGAAGAAAGTGAGCGACAAGGACATACTAACGATGATAATAAATTACCTTGAGATGTCAGGTAGAACTCTTATTGCAGAGAAAATAAAAAGTTGTGAGGCAGGATTATCTGATGGTGTCTTTGAGATACTCATAGATGACGCAAGGGTTGCAAGAGCACTTGAAGACATAATTGATGATATAGAAGTCTACCTTGAAGGGGAAGGAGTAAATGTCAAAATAAGGATAAAAATAACAAAAGATAAGTCTATCAAGGACCCAAAGGAGATACTGGGGAGTGATTTTTTTGAATTAGATAAATGAAAAAGAAGTGAGCAAGAATGAAAAGGAAGTGAGCAAAAAAAGAAAAGGAAAAGGAAAAAGAAGAAGAAAAGGAAAAGGAAAATAAGCTTCATCAAAATGAGCATATCGGACATAGCTATAATATCGCTCAGGATAATACTTGATGTATCTATTATCTACTTTGTTATATATCGTCTTTTGTCTATCGGTTATGATCCGAGAATATTTGGAATGATAATTTTTTTCTCAGTATTGCTTCTTGTAAATATTGTCGCAAAACTCATAGGATTACCGACAACGGTTTGGCTCACAGATAAGTTTACAGAATACCTTATACTTGTTATGATAATCTTATTCCAGCCCGAGATACGTCGCTCAATATTTAACATAAGGTTTAAATGGTTTGAGAAGAAAATAGATGAGAGGTTGCTTGACGAAATTTCTTTGGCATGTGTTCAACTATCTCAGAAAAAGTATGGAGCAATCATAGTAATAGAGAGAAGCGCTGATGTATCTTCATTGATACAGGGTGGCAAGGTCTTTGATGCAAAGCTCACACCAGAAATCCTGATAGCAATCTTCAACAAAACCTCTCCGACGCATGACGGAGCAGCTATAATAAGAGGTGATAGAATATACATCATAGGAGCGATTCTGCCTGTATCAGCGAAGGATTTTGGTATGGAAGTTGGGACGAGACACAAAGCAGGTGTGGGTATAACGGAAGAATCTGATGCAGTAAGCATAATAATTTCAGAATTTGGGAAGATCTCGATCGCACATAGAGGTGAGCTCAAATATGATGTCCCACCAGAAAAACTCAAAGACGAGCTCAGAAAAATTTTAATAAGTTAAAAACATTTACCACATTTTTATTTTGCAGAAAGTTCCTCACAGATTTTCCTTGCAACCTCACGCGGGTTTTCAGAAAGTATGATAGGTCTCCCAACGACTATCATATCAACTCCGAGTTCCTTGGCTCTCCGTGGGGTTACAGATTTAAAATGGTCATCATCTTTAGATGTTTTATCATCAATATCAAATTCACTCTCAGGTCTTATACCCGGGGAAAGAACATTGATAGGTAATCTTTCTTTTATCTTTCTTGCATAAATTGCTGATGCAACAACCCAAGCACCACCCCACGCCAAAGCTTTTTCTGCTAATCTCAGCACAATGCTCGTGGTAGTCCTTTCAGATGTAAGAGAAGTAACACCTGCAACCTGTGCTCCGAAACTTCTTGCTACATCAACTGCGGTCTTGAAGACCTTTTCCCCTGCCGAAACATGGACGGTAAAAAGCTTGATCTTACCAAATCGGCAAAAATTACGCATGGCACGAGCCACAACAGATGGGATATCAAAGAACTTCATATCTAAGAATATATCTGCTCCCATGTCCGATATAAGCTCCAGAGACTCAACGCCAATAGATGAGATGGAAACAGGTCCAACCTTGTAAATGTCAACGTAATCACATGTCGCTTTCAGAACAGATATAAATCTTGATTTTTCATCTATGTCAAGCGCAACGCAAAAAGAAACTTTTCCCGACATTTGAGTTCCTCAAAACCTAATCCTATCTCCTACCATAAAATTTATTCCTTTATCATCGGTCCTTTTGATTGATTTTCTCGTTGATGTATTTTTCCTATCATCATTCCATAATTGTGCAAACCCTCCTTCAATCCAATCACTTTATCAT
>FWWL01001236.1_pt1 | contig 35901 bp, 28 predicted proteins | sample 2228331 | NCBI WGS metagenome assembly FWWL01 (sample SAMEA103939775, study PRJEB20133) | metagenome
GAACGAATACGGCATCTGCGTTATGAATTAAATGATAGATTTGAATACCTTTACCACTTAACCTTCTAATAAATGAATGTTTTTTTATCCACTTACTTGTAAGGGATTTTTTCTTTTGCCTTGGATGTTCTTTAACAACGAGTGTGACCTGGTTCTTAAAAGGAAGGATAGACTTTATGATAGATTTCATTACTTTTTTGTTTAATGAAGCATCTGTTGGTTGTTCAGCATAAACAATTACTTTATTACTCATAGGGAAACGGAGTCTCCTCGATAATTGTTGCTTACTCATCCACCTTTTCCTCGTGTTTTTGTTTATTTTTGCTGATCCCAATAGATTGAATTTATTAATAGGTACGCCGAACTTCGTTAAACGATTACGATGTGAACGTCCGAAACAAATGTAATCATCAGCGTACATGGAGAATAGCTGATAGTCATTGTTTAAGCCAACCTGCATATTGATCGTGGGAATTCTCCGTTGTTTTCCCATATGAACGAGCAAATAACCGAGAGGATGAACAGATGAATATTGGATGATTCCCGCAATATGATCTCTATTTAATAGCTTTTCAATCGCATCAATCATTCGTAAAACCATTTTCAATTCCGCGGAAATCCATAATAAGAACTTTCCTGTTTTAAAATAACTAGGTACCCCTTGTTTCCTTGTAACCGCTCTTATTTGATTAATAAGAGAACGACACTTGCTTATGTTTACGTTTCCTAGAATCATCGGATATGTGTTATTTTGATTTTTACTACTAAAAACAAAATGATTCTTTGTGTTTACCCCCAGACCTTCATGTGCAAATGGGCTAAAAATCAATTTCGGCCTACTGTTGCGCTTCGGTTTATAAAGAATATGTGTGACTGCTTCATCTCTAATTAGTAAAGAGTACAACTTACCGATGTTCATGTTCGATTCGCCACTTGCGATAGGTGTATTGATTTCACTATATTTGATTACGTTTTTATGAAAGGAGTACGTCATAGCACGGACTACTGGAACATGCTTATATTTAATATGACCGAACCAATTAAAGAACTGTCCTGTACGTAGTAATGCGTGATAATATTTACTATTCAACCATTCCTTCCACCTTTTTCGTTTATTATTTTCCAAATTGAAACTGGAGTAGAGACGTTCATATTCATCTTTCGATCCCTAAATATGGTTTTATATCGGCTTCTCAGAACAGTAAAATATGATGGGTTATGAATAATTTTCATTAAGTTTTTACGTAGATGTAAGGATGAGGTGAAAAATATCGGGGCACTATTGAGATAATAAATTTTAGTATGTTTCCCATAAAATAACACTGGTTTATCGTTCAGTAAAGCTTCATAAGCGACCGTTGAAAAAGGTGTGATGACGATATGTGATCTACTCATTAATTCATTGAGGGAGATATTCGCATGAGGGATTAATGTGGAACGGGTGTTTTTCAGCAACCTATCATATTCCCTCCCGCTACCTTGGTCTGGATGAAGCTTATAATAGACGGTGAAGATTCCGGGTAGTTTAAGGATTGCATCTTCAATCTTTTGAATCATTATCCGATTGTAGGAATAGCCTATTGGCTGTAAAGCAACTAAAATCGTTAACTGTTTCTTCCCTGTTAACTGATCATATTTCATCGTTTTCGTTATAGGCTTCCCGCTTTTAATAAAGAATGGCTTTGCAATCTTTATTTTGTTTGATGGAGCGCCATAACGAGTAAGATAATCTCGATGTGACGATCCCCATACAATATTTACATCTGCATTTACGGGCAAATGTCCAAGTTCACCAAGCATGCCGTGTTGAAGATTAATGGTCATTACATTTCTTGACTGGGCATAAGTCGTAATTAAAGCGCCTTGTCGATTAATTGTAGAACCGTAGATCGTCGCTCGTATCGGATAGTTTTTAAATAAGTAATGCATTTTTCTCACTAATGGTAGTGTTGAACGGATTTTACTCCTCAACCAGTTAATAAATATAGGCGTTTTGAAGAATGGTAACGTAGAAGATGATTCTAAAATGTATTTAATTTGGTGATATAATTTTACTTCTTCGTTTTTTGAAATAGTTGCTTCAGGAAGCCCTGGTAGATAGAGTACACGACCAACCCCAGTTCGCTTCAGTTTTACCCATTCTGCTTTATGATGTGCTAAATAAAGTCTATTTTTTGTTACTCCATTGTTAGTGACGGATAATAAATCTGCACGAATGAGAAAGTATCCCTTTTTCGCTATGTTTGGCTTTGATGTATTCATGTAAGCACTACAAAGACGATGAATGTTAAATTGATTTTGAGAGCTTAAAGGTGTTTTCGGTAATCTTGTATAATGCACATTGATAAATTTTTGAAAGTCTCGTAAGAGCAACATATTCATAGGAACGGAGTCGTATCGAACAGGTTGAAAGGTTGATAGGAACTTTAAAGAATGATACCAAATGATGCGATTTTTAATGTCTATTGTTCATCGTCCTCACCCTCTATTAGAGTCAATTCGATTAATGATTGATAAAATTTCTTCTTTTGATATTAAGTGGACTTTGTCAGAACGATACGAAGATATCGTAACAGGCTTAAAATGTAGATAAGATTGTAAATGTGTCATCGGCAATATGACATACAACTCTTTATCTCCAACGACATGTAGCATTTCATCCTCAGACATTAATTCTTCAAACAGCTTTTCGCCTGGCCTAAATCCGATATAGGTAACATTCGGAACTTCTAGCCCCCCTTGCTCAGCATAGGTGAGCATTGCTTTTGCTAAATCACCGAGCTGCAATGCTTTCATTCTAATAATAAATGTTTCTCCACCCTTACTATATAATGCTCCTTTTAGCGTAAGGTCTACTGCTTGGGAAACATCCATGAAAAATCGGGTCATTTTCGGATCTGTTATCGTAAGCGCTTTACCAGTTTTCATTTGGTCTAAAAATATTGGAATGACTGAACCCCTTGTACCTATAATATTTCCGAACCGTACAGAACAAAAAATAGTATGAGAATTGTTAAGCATCAAATTGGCTTGCTTTATCATTTTCTCTGCTATGAGTTTAGTCGCTCCCATCGTATTAGAAGGGTTAATAGCCTTGTCAGTACTAATGTTGATTACTTTCTTAACTTTGTTTACAATACATGCTTTTATGAGATTTTCTGTCCCGATAATATTGGTCCTTATTGCTTCGAAGGGATTCTCTTCACAAACGGGAACATGCTTTAATGCTGCTGCGTGAAATACGATATCGATCCCTCTCGACGCATATTCGATAGACTGGAATTCACGTATGTCTCCCAAAATATATTTAAGATTCATTATGTGAGCGTACTTATTCTTCATTAAATATTGCTTACTGTCATCTTTATTAAAGACAACGATTAGTTTTGGATTATACTCTAGCAATTTATTAACGATACGCTCTCCGATAGAGCCGGTTCCACCTGTCACTAATATTTTTTTATCGGAAATAAATCTTATTAACTGTTGTGATATGGTGGCCACTACATTTTCCCATCCCCTCATAGTTGTGTAGTCTTAATAATCTATGAGAATGAGAACAAACTTGTTGTAAGACATGTATCCAATTTATTGTCTATTTCTAGGAAAAATCAGTCCTATTTTTCAATAAATAGGATGATTGTTTAGATTCAAATCCTCGATAGTGTAATAAGATAATCATAATTTATTATGTTGAAAGGACTTGATATGTAAATGCTCATTCCTTTATCTAGACCATATATAACAGATAAAGAAAAAGCTTACGTCTTAGAAGTACTAGACTCAGGGCAATTAAGCTTTGGAGATAAACTTCAAAGATTTGAAAACGAATTTAATAAACAGATTCAAACAAAATATGCATTAGCGATGAATAGTGGTACGAGCGCGCTTCACGTTGCTGTGAAAGCGCTAGGACTCCGCGCGGGTGATGAAGTCATAACATCACCTTATAGCTTTATTGCTTCTAGCAATTGCTTGGTTTACGAAGGTGTTAAGCCTGTCTTCGTGGACATCGATCCGCTCACCTTAAACATGGATGTCACAAAAATTGAACGGACGATTACTGCAAATACGAAAGCAATTCTAGCCGTACATGTTTTTGGTCAACCGTGTGACATGGATGTCATTATGCACATTGCTGACAAATATAATCTCTATGTCATTGAAGATGCTTGTGAAGCGATAGGAGCAACGTGGAGAGGGAAAGCTGTAGGAACGTTAGGGGATGTTGGAGTATTTGCCTTTTACCCGAACAAACAGATTACGACCGGTGAGGGTGGCGTGCTGATTACGAATGATCATTCTATCTTTCTTAAAGCAAATAGTTTACGTAATCAAGGAAGAAGTGTTAATAATGAATGGCTTCAACACGATATGATCGGTTACAACTACAGAATGTCCGATATACATGCAGCTGTAGGATTAGCCCAAATGGAACAATTAGAATTCATTCTTAATAAAAGAAAAGAAGTTGCTTCAAGTTATGACGAGCTAATTAAACAATATCACATTCCTGTTACGACACCCATTATCCATCCTGATTGCGAAATAAGCTGGTTTGTCTATGTCGTCATCTTACCTGATGGAACGAATCGAAACCAACTAATGAATAACTTACAGTCTAACGGGATTCAATCAAAACCGTACTTCCCAACAATCCATTTACAAAAAATATATCGAGAGCTTTATTCTTTTAAATCAGGGGATTTTCCTATATGTGAGCAAATGTCCGAACGAACGTTAGCAATCCCCTTTTATACTGAACTATCTTTAGAACAACAACAATATGTAATACAGCATTTGGCAAATGAATTAAAAGGGACTGATATCGATTGAGAGTGGTCATCGACAATAAAGAAATTTCGGAACACAGTCCGGTCTACATTATCGCCGAAATAGGTGTGAATCATAACGGTTCGATCGTTCAAGCGAAACATTTGATTGATGCTGCCATTGTAGCTGGAGCCGATGCTGTTAAATTCCAAATGTTCCGTACAGAACGCTTAGTTATCGATAATGCTCCTCTCGCCGACTATCAATTAAATGATACTTACAATAATCAAAAAGAAATGTTGAAAAGTTTAGAATTAAGTAAAGATGATTTTGTCGAACTTAAAAAATATTGTGATCATTCCCCTATTACTTTTATATCTACACCATTTGATGAAATTAGTGCAATTGAACTAAACGACTTAGATGTACCCGTATTTAAAATCGGAAGCGGTGACTTAACCAATTTTCCTTTACTTACCCAAGTTAATCATTTCAAAAAACCGATCATTCTTTCCACGGGAATGTCCACAATTCAGGAGATTAAAGCAACACTTCACATTTTGGGAAATAACCCACATGTTATCCTTATGCATTGTACTTCAGCCTACCCTGCCCATTTTCATGATCTTCATCTAAACGCTATTCGAACGTTTAAAATGATGTTCAATACGGTTGTCGGATATTCTGATCATTCATTAGGAATGGAAGTGCCAATAGCCGCAACCGCTTTAGGATATAAGGTGATCGAAAAACATTTTACTTTAGATAAATCAGCAGATGGACCCGATCATAAAACGTCGTTAACTCCAACCGAATTTACACATATGGTTCAAAGTATTAGAAATGTTGAAAGGGCTCTCGGATCTACTATCAAGAAAGCAACAGCATCGGAAAAAGAAATGAAAAAAATTGTTAGAAGAGGAATTTACGCAAAATCTGATTTATCACAAGGTCATGAGTTGACAGTGAATGATCTCAACTACTTGAGACCATTAAGTGAAATTGAAGCTTGTCATTACGAGAAAGTGATTGGACGAACATTAAGGATATCAAAAAATAAAGGTCAAGCATTTCAATGGTGTGATTTTAATGAAGGATAACCTTATAAAAATATTATGTATAACTGGAACGAGAGCGGATTATGGCATCTACAAGCCTCTATTATATGAACTACTGCAAGACCCTCTGTTTAATCTCCAACTAGTAGTAACAGGGATGCATGTACTTCAACAGTATGGGAATACGATACAGGAGATTCGGCAAGATGGCTTTACTATCGTTGCTAGTCCATCCATCTTGTTTAAAGGCGATTCTACGTATGCCATGTCTCAATCATTGGGTATGGCTCTTCTCTATTTTTCCGATATTTATCATCATCATCCTCCTGACTTCGTCCTACTACTTGGTGATCGGGGAGAAATGTTAGCAGCAGCAATAGCGGCCCATTACCAAAATATCATAATCATTCATCTTCACGGTGGAGAAATTAGTGGTTCTGCCGATGATAGTATTCGACATACCATATCTAAACTTGCAAATCTTCATTTCGTTGCCACTTCTCAATCAAAGCAAAATTTATTGAAATTAGGAGAAGAAGAATGGCGAATAACTCCAATTGGATCATTAAGAAAAACGGATATACTGAACGCGATCAACTTGCCAAGTCCCGATAAACAAGATCTCATTGCGAAGTACAATATGAATACCGATAAAAAGAAAATTTTACTTGTGATGCACCCTGATTCAAAGGAATTCATCTCATTTAAGAATCAAATTGGTGTCGTTTTAGACGCCTTTAAAGAAATTAGGGATATCCATCTCAGCGTCATTGGGCCTAATAGTGATGCAGGTGGTGACGTATTCAGAGCAGCAATACTATCGTTTTTACAGATGAACTCGAACACTACATCTTCATATTATCCTTCGATTCCTTCGGATGAATTTCTTTTCCTACTTTCACAAATAGACTTGCTCATTGGGAATAGCAGTAGTGGGATGATCGAATCACCGTTTTTTCGTGTTCCCGTTTTAAACATCGGTTCACGACAGTTAAATCGTGAAAGAGGGGATAACGTAATAGATGTTGCCTATTGTAAAGAAGACATAGTAAAAGGTATACATGCCTTGTTACAAACTAAACAACATCTATATCGTTATAACCCATATGATCTCGGAATTATACCAGAGAAGGAAATGGTTAACCAGTTAAAACTATTGCTCCGTAAGCCCGAATTATTGAACAAAAAATTAAGAACTAGCCTTTAACTTTGTAACTAAACACCTTTATGTTCTTTCTTTAATAGAAATTCAATAAATTCAAAATCCAGTTCAGAATCAATATCAATTGATCGTTCCTCTGGCATTTCATATAGTAATGTGTCCTGATGAAAAAGTGTATCTTGCTTAAATAAACCGTCTCTGTTCCAAACATAAATAGACCCATTCAAATCAAAACATTTCGGGGAATCTTGCCTTCGTACAATAGGAATAGATAATGTCTTGGATAGCTTAACATTCCCGTTCGAATCACGCTCTACTATATTAAAATAGGGTGATTTCTTTGCCATAGATCCTGAAATGACATTATTCACTTGTTTTTCCTCCAACAAGCTTACAGCTTCATGTATATCAACAATATTTCGAAGTGGGGATGTCGCATCCAAATCAACTATAATGGAATATATTTTATTCGTATGTCTTTCGAATTGTTGCACACAGTGTTGAATAACAGGGATTTTAGCTGCATGATCGGTAGCAAGTTCTTTCGGTCGATTTACGACAAAGTCTGCTCCACAATCTTTAGCAATGTTCAAAATGTCCTCGGAATCACTGCTAACAATGACAGCTTCGAATAAATTCGTTGACTTTGCCTGATGAATACTATGAGCGATTAGTGGTTTACCCATCAGATCTCGAATATTTTTGTTTTTCACCCCTTTTGATCCGCCTCTTGCACAAACCGTGCAAATTCTACTCATTCATTATCAACCCTCTTAGTCGTTGCTTTATAAGCAAGCGTAAAAATATAATACTTCGTTGAATGATAAGCATAATTGTGTAAATAAGTTAAAAACGTGCTAAGTCCTTGTCTTAGCACGTTCTTGGCTCTGTTTTAATTATTGTCCGATGATTTCTCTCCAATTGCGATCCAATTTACAACCCCGTTTAGCTCCGCTCCAATTTTGTTTCTCGTAATCGTCAACCAAACGTAATCATTGGATTGACTTTTTAACGAAGCCACACAACCGGGGTGATTCGTCATCGCAACGACAACATAATTCGTGTCTGCAAACGGCTCATTTACTTCAAGCTTTAATTCAATAATGGCTACATGCTCCTTGAAATGAAACATTCCCATTCCGAATTGTTGAAGTACACCTGTAGCTCTCAGCGATGTCTGGACAGGAGTAAAGCTTAGTTTGGACGGTGTAATCGATTGGTTTACGATATGATCGGATGCTACAGAATTGACGTTAAGGTGGTATGAATCAATTGACTTAGACTTGATTTTTTCACCTGTTACCGCACCGGTTACAATTTTTGATTCATTAATAGATAAATCCATTATATGTTTCGTTCTAATCGACTTATCTTTAATTTTCTCTCCAGAAATCGAACCATTTGCTATTTTATCAGATGTAATCGTTTCATCTACTAAGTGCTTCGATTGAATCGAGTTTTCGGATATTTTGTCTCCGGCCAATATACCACTAGCAAGTTTTTCTACCGTTACCGACCCGTCAGTGATGTGTTTCGTATTAATTGCATTAAAGCTAATCTTGTCGGCAGTAATTGAAGAGTTCTCAATCTTATTTGTAGTTATCGATTCATTTACGATATGGTGTGTTTCAATAATTTCGATTGAGAGTTTGTCACTTGTAATAGACCCCGTTGCGATTTTATCGGATGTAACCGCCCCATCGGATAGATGCTTTGTCTGGATCGCGTTTTCACCGATTTTTTCAACGGTTACCGCCTTATTGGCAATTTTATCTGTTGTTATACATTCGTCTAGAAAGTGATTAGCTCCGATTGCTTTCGGTTGAATTTGCTCTCCAGATACGGCATCATTAGCGATTTTCTCAGTAGTGACAGACTGATTAACGAGATGGTGGGTGTCAATAATTTCATTACCAAATTTGTCACTTGTAATGGAGCCGAGTGCTAATTTATCGGATGTGACCGTTCCATTGGAAAGATGCTTTGTTTGGATTGTGTTTTCATCGATTTTTTCAGCCGTTACCGCGTTATTAGCAATCTTGTTCGTCGTAATGGAGTAGTCAACGAAATGTTTAGGCTCGATTGCATTTGTTCTAATTTTATCTCCAGAAATGGCTCCATCAGCGATCTTATCTATTGATATAGATTTATCGACTAAATGATGGGTTTCGATGATTTCGATGCTTAGTTTATCTGACGTTATAACACCTGTTGCTAGTTTTTCTGTCGTTATGCATTCATCAGTCAAATGCAGTGTTTCTATCGAATTTCCTTTAATTTTTTCTCCATTAATGGCGCCTGTTGCAATTTTATTCGCAGAAACGGCTTCATCAAGTAAGTGAAGGGTTTCAATCGAGTTGGGCTTGATTTTTTCGTTTGTAATGGAGTTGTTGGCGAGTTTTTCTACTGAAACGGATTGATCGATCAAATGATCTGTATTTATTGATCTTAGTTTAATTTTATTACCTGTAATAGACCCAGCTGCCAATTTATCTTCGGTTACGGCTTCATTCATAATATGATTGGAGTTAACAACGTTTTGACTCAATTGTTCTTCTGTTACCGAGCCACTAGCTAACTTATCCGTTGTAATAGCTGAATCTTGGAGATGAGCGGTTCCAACAATTCGTAAAGATAGTTTATCTGTCGTAATGGCACCGTTAGCAATTTTATCTGTTGTAATGCATTCGTCTAGGATGTGATTAGCTTCGATTGCTTTCGATTGAATTTGTTCACCTGATATGGTATCTTTAGCGATTTTTTCGGTAGTAACGGACTGATTAACGAGATGATGGGTGTCAATAATACAATTACCAAATTTGTCACTTGTAATAGCCCCTATCGCGAGCTTCTCGGACGTCACTGCTCCATCTTGCAAATGCTTGGATTCTATCGTAATTTCTGCAATCTTTTCACCTGTTATGGATTGATTAACAAGATGGTGAGTTTCAATGTTCTCTGTGCCGATCTTCACACTCGTAATCGCACCGGTTGTGATTTTATCTGTTGTGACACTCTCGTCAGCTAAATGAGTTGTACCGATCGTATTTGCTTTAATTTTATCTGCTGTAATAGCATGATTGTCAATTTTATCCTTTGTGATTGCTCCATTAGCGATGTTATCAGCTTGAACGGCTAAATATTTGATTTTTCTACTGTCAATAGAATAATCGGTTAGTTTATCTGCTGTTACACTTCCGTTAATCAAGTGTTTCGTCTCGATGATATTCGATTGAAGATGTTCACTTAGTATGGAATCGTTAATTATATGTGCACCCGTAATAGAGTTTGCTGAAATTTTATCACTCGTTACAGTTAAATTAGCAAGCTTTTCCCCTGATACCGCTCCGTCTTGAAGGTGGTCAGTAGAAATTGCATTTTTTTGGAGGTGAGTACTATCAATCGTGTCTTCAATTATATGTCTTGAGGCGATTGAATTGTTAGCTATTTTCTCTGTCGTAACCGATTCGTCAGTAATGTGTGTTGTATTAACTGCACTTAAGCTAATCTTCTCCGCTGTAATTGAAGCGTTCACGATTTTTTCTGTTGTTATCGATTCATTCACGATATGGTGTGATTCAATCATATCAATTGTGAGTTTTTCACTTGTTATGGAACCCGGTGCTAATTTTTCAGTCGTGACTGTACCATCGGAAATATGCTTTGTTTGGATTGTGTTTTCACCGATTTTTTCAGCGGTTATTGCTTTGTTAGCAATTTTGTTAGACGAAATGGAGTAATCTACGAAATGTTTCGGCTCAATTGCATTTGTTCTTATTTTCTCTCCAGAAATGGCACCGTCGGCAATTTTATTTAGTGTAATAGATTCATCAACCAAGTGATTGGTTTCAATGACTTCCATGCCAAGTTTATCTGCAGTAATCGAACCGGTTGCTAGTTTTTCTGTTGTTATACATTCATCTGTCAAGTGGAATGTTTCAATCGAATTTCCTTTTAATTTTTCTCCATTAATGGCCCCTGAAGCAATTTTATTCGCTGTTATTGATTCATCGAGGATATGATGGGTTTCTATTGCTTTTGGTTTGATTTTATCGTTTGTAATGGAGTTATTGGCGAGTTTATTAGTAGAAATCGACTGATCGATCAAATGGTCTGTATTTATTGTGCTTTGTTTAATTTTATGCCCTGTAATAGAGCCAAGAGCCAATTTATCTTCGGTTACAGCTTCATTCATAATATGATCAGAATTGACGGAGTTTTGACTCAATTGTTCTTCAGTTACCGAACTGCTTGCTAATTTATCCGTTGTAATAGCTGAATCTTGGATGTGAGTAGTTCCTACAATTCGCAATGATAGTTTATCTGTCGTAATGGCCCCATTGGATATTTTATCAGTTGTAATGCATTCGTCTAAAATGTGATTAGCGTCGATTGCTTTCGGTTGTATTTGTTCTCCTGAAATAGCATCTTTGGCAATTTTTTCAGAGGTTATGGACTTATTAACGAGATGATGGGTGTCAATAATTTCATTCTCAATTTTGTCACCTGTAATAGCTCCTATCGCGAACTTCTCGGATGTCAACGAACCATCCAGCAAATGCTTGGATTCAATCGTATTTTCTGCTATTTTTTCACCGATTATAGATTGATTAACAAGATGATAAGTTTCAATGTTTTCGATACTGATTTTCTCACTCGTAATCGCTCCGTTGGCAATTTTAATAGATGTGACCGATTGATCAGCCAGATGGTTGGATTGAATCGTGTCTGAGGAAATTTTATCCCCGACAACAGCATCATCCGCAAGTATTGCCGTCGTAACCGACTGATCATTTAGGTGCCTAGTTTCGATTCCATTAAGTCTAATCTTGTCTCCCGTTACAGCTCCGTCTGCCAATTTATCTATAGTGATCGATTCGTCGACTAAATGCTGGGTTTCGATAATTCTAACATCTAGTTTATCACTCGTAATCGCACCATTTGTAATTTTATCCGTTGTGACACTTTGATTTGCCAAATGAGCAGTAACGATTGTCTTTGCTTTAATTTTATCAGCTGTAATCGCATGTTTATCGATTTTATCTGCTGTAACGGCTCCGTTAGCGATGTTATCGGCCTGAATGGCTAAATATTTAATTTTTTTGCTATCAATAGAATGATCGGTTAGTTTATCGGATGTCACAATTCCGTTTATCAAGTGTCTCATCTCGATAATATTGTTTTGAAGATGTTCACTTTGTATAGAATCATTGATAATATGTGCACCCGTGATAGAGTTTGCTGAAATTTTATCACTCGTTACAGTTAAATAACCAAGCTTTTCCCCAGTCACCACACCGTCTTGAAGGTGGTCGGTAGAGATTGCGCCTTTTTGTATATGTGTTTTTTCAATTGAGTTGTCAATGATATGGCTAGAAGTGATCGAGTTGTTCGCTATTTTATCTTTGGTAACCGATCCGAGTGACAGATGTGTATGATTAACAGAATCGAACGCGAGTTTTTGAGAATTAATGGCAAAGTCAGCAATCTTGCCACCGGTGACAGATAAGTCAATCAATTTATCGGTTGATACCGATTCAGGTGCTAGTTTCGATGTTGTTATCGTGTGATCAACCATTTGATTCGTACTGATTATGTCATCGGATAGATGTTTACGCTGCACGATATGTTCCTGCAGTTGTTCTGATCCTACTGATTTCTTCGCAAGTTTTTCTATTGTAACCGAGCCCTTTTTCAAATGGTTTGTACCGATTACTTCATCCAATATATGTTCTTCAATGATATTTCCAGTTGCGATATGGTCAGCGTGAATGGCTTCTTCTGCGATATGCTGTTGGGAGATAATGTTAGATTGTAAGTGAACAGATTGAATACTATTAGGGTGAATTTTTTCGCTTGTAACAGCACCGTCGACTAGCTTAGCATTTGTAACTGAATTGTTAGCTAATTTATAACTGGTAACGGACTCGTACGCTAATTTATCTCCGGTTATCGATTCCTTTTTAATGAGATCACTGTCTAATGCATCTTTTGAAATGTGGTCCTTTTTAATACTCTCTGCGGCGATATTTTCGCTGTGTACGATGCCTTCAGATAAGTGATGGTGAAGTACTGACATCGGTTTCAAGTGGTCAGAAGAAATAATACTTTTATCTAATTTTTCTTCTGTTACGGCTCCCTCACGTATTTTAGCACTCGTTACCGACCAATCAGCTAACTTGGCTGAATTGATAAGATTATTAGCTAAATGATTGGATTGAATCGAATTCGACTTGATTTTATCTGATGTGATAGCTTGATCTTCAATATGAATGTCTGAAATAATTTGTTCGTGGAGGTGTCTTGTTTTAATTGATCCATCAGATATTTTATTGGAATCAATAATCTTATCCGCCAATTTGTCAGCTGTGACGCTATTATCGATTAAATGATCGCCAGATATAGTTCGCTGCTGTATTTTATGTCCAGTAATGGAATTATCAGCAAAGTGCTCTTCATCAATCGAATAATGAGCGATTTTGCTGGAGGTGACACTTCTGTTAGCTAACTTTAAATTCGTAACGGCATAATCTTTAAGTGTATCGGTTTCAACACTGCTTTGCTTAAGTTTCACGGAATTGATTGACCGATTGGCAATTTTTTCTGTCGTGATAGCTTGGTCATTAATGTCATCAGTATAAATAAAGGAGTTGCTCTGTTCTTGTTTTCTTTCTGTTTTAATTTCTTCTACTGAAGCTGTCTTAACACGTTTTTCTTCTAATACGACATTCTCTGCTAAGACCGCAATTTTTTCCGTCTTTTTCGTTTGTTTTGACTCGGCTATTTCTTTCATTTGCTTTGGCTCTACTACTTCCCCTATATCTCCATCATTTATGTTTAACTCCCAATCATCTTCTATCCAATCCAATTCATTCATTATATTGTTGTCATATAAGCCCGAATCTCTTTTTTTCTTTTTCCGTGAAGACGACCTATTTTTATCAGGTTTGACCATGTGGATTCTCCTTCCCTCTAGCCTGTAATACCGCCTACCTGTAACATATTCAACGTATACCTATTCGGCTACAAGGAAAGCACAAAAAAAGAGATGAAAAAATTCATCTCTAAATCTTGATTTCAATTCAGCTTCTCGGAAAAAAAGGAACGGGTAATAGCGAAATCGGGCGCCAAATAACAGGCAATAAGCTATCAGTAGCTGAACTATTTTTATTGTTAACTTGGTTAATCTCTGGATATAAAGGTAGAGGGTTATTTATCTGTCTAATCAAATATTTTCCGTATCCAACAGGATTACGGAATGTATTTCTCCACATTTCCATTTCTCCTGCAACTTTGAAAGAATACCGAAGATCCATCCCATTTAATTCTATAAAATACGGATGCCCGCTTGGGTCTATCCCAATATCTAGTCCTACGTCTGCTAACCCCTTATCATGTTCATCCAGAATGGATACACATAGTAATGCAACCTTACTTATATCTTCGATCACTTTTTTAGGATCGATATTTGGAATTTGTTCTAAGACGTAAGGTAACGATAGTGCATTTCCCCCTTGTGCTACGTTCGTTAAATAGTGACCCTGTTTAGCTACTTTCGTTGCCATTCCTGAGATTTGCCAATTTCCTTGATCATTTCTCTGGACAGATACACGGACATCAAACGGACAAGCGTTCAATTTTGCCAAATTAATACCTTGTTGAACGATATAAGGTTGAAAACTTAACATTGGCACTATTTTTTTCCACAATTGTTTGCGAATGCACTTTATTTTCACATGGCGACGATTGACCATACGATGAATAATAAAGGAGAATTTACTTAAACGATCTACACGAATGATTCCTCTTCCGAGACCACTGGATACAGGCTTAATATAACATGTATTGTATTTACGGATAGTTTGAAATAGATTAGCAGGTGTTAATAAGCTTGTGGATGGTAAATAATGAAGCATTTGATTATTTGAAACTAATAATTGGTGAACATCAAACTTTCTATAACGCGTCTTCTCATTATATATTTTAACTTGTAATTCATTTATAAGAGAGTCAATAATTTTTTTATCTTTTTGTTGGAATGGCATTGTTCGATTATGAATAACTCTTGGTATTTCAAATGTATTATTTATGAATTTACTATCTGTTGTTTTATAATATGCCTTAACGACGTTTTTTCTCAAATCTATATCGGTAATTGAAAAAAAAATAGGTTTTAATCCATATATTGTCGCAAACTCATAATAAAAATCGAGATTTTCATAGGTATTCTCTCCAGAAACAGCTCGTAACAAAACACGTTTACTTAATAATATTCCAATCGTCTGGCTCATTCCATCTCCCCTCCAACCATAAAACGGTACAAATCTTGAACAACGATTTCCGTTGTTTGTACCATTTTATTCTGAGATATGAAGATTGAAACGGTAACGACTAACTATTTCGTTTTCGTTTCATCCATCCAATTAAATATTTTAAAATATGTTTTTTTAGATTGGTCTTCTCCTTGTCTTACACTTCTTACCGTACTTGAAGACTGTGATCTAAACTGTGATGCATGTTTTTTAGCTTCCTCAACTGTTCGAATCTGATTACGTTGCCACTCATAAAGAATACGATCGATGTAGCGGAAGCTTAGTTTACCGGCGAATACGGCTTCTCGTAAAGCCGCTATAATTAATTCTTCCGATAAACGATCTTGATCGAGCCACATCGTTAATGATTCGCATTCCAACGGAGAAAGAGCTCGTCCGAATTCTTGTTCAAATGCTGTAAACACGTCACGGTTTTGAATATGTTCAAGCCAGGATTGGCTGTTAATTGGTTTTTGTTGTTCTTGATTCGTTAGGAGAGTATATAATTTTTCATATAAAGGTTCGATATTATAGGCTTCTGAACGAATTCCGTCGGTCACCTGCTCATCGATAGCTAACAGACCGGATTTAATTAAAGATTGAAGATTGACCATGATTTGGTGGTGATCTATTGACATCCGCTCTTCTATTTGTCTAACAGTAGGAAAATCGATATGTTCTTGGGACTGGAATATATGAATATGTAACAGTAACATCATTTGCTCCTCATTCAAAGTAAGAGAATGATAATGACGAAACAGCAAAGAGGGCAGAGCTATCATGCCGTTTTGCAATAAATGTACCCAAGCTTTAAAACCTGGGTTTGATTTTCCTCTGTCTTTGTTTTGATACACGCTAAACACCTCACTCACAGTATAACAAGACATTTTTTATATTTACAGTCTTGTAATAAATGAAAAACCATGGATGAGAACATCCATGGTTTTTGTGCTTTGAAGCTTTAGTTCACTTTCATTGGTGCCTAAGGATAGAGGCGATAGATCGTCCGTGGGAACGGAATCGTTTCTCGCACATGATCTAGGTTACAGAGCCAAGCAACTGTCCGCTCTAAGCCTAAGCCGAATCCAGAATGAGGAACAGTTCCATATTTTCTTAAATCCAAATACCATCCATACGCTTCTAAAGGAAGCTTATGCTCTTCGAATCTTTGTTCTAGAAGCACAGGATCGTCAATTCGTTGGCTTCCACCAATAATTTCCCCATAGCCTTCTGGTGCAATCATATCCGCACATAGAACAACTTCGTTACGATCTGGATTCGGTTTCATATAGAATGACTTGATCTCCGCCGGGTATTCTGTAATAAAAACGGGCTTTTCATATTTTTCAGCTATGGCTGTTTCATGAGGAGCTCCAAAGTCTTCTCCCCATTCAATTTCATGTCCGTTCTCTTTTAAAAATGTAATCGCATCGTCATAGGAAATACGTGGGAATGGAGCTTTAATGTTCTCAAGTTTTGATGTGTCACGACCAAGAGTTTCTAATTCTTTCTGGCAATTGGTAAGAACAGATTGAACAATATAAGAAACGAAGTTTTCTTGTATTCTCAAGTTTTCTTCGTGATCACAGAAGGCCATCTCCGGTTCGATCATCCAGAATTCGTTCAAGTGACGTCTCGTTTTCGATTTTTCAGCACGGAACGTCGGTCCGAACGAATATACTCGTCCCATCGCCATAGCTGCTGCTTCCATATACAATTGACCACTTTGAGTCAAATATGCGTCTTCATCGAAGTACTTCGTATGGAATAAATCTGTCGATCCTTCAGCTGATGAAGGAGTCAAAATAGGTGGATCGACGAGTGTAAAATCATTTTCATTAAAGTACTGTTGAATCGCGTTGATAATTTCCGCTCTTACTTTCAAAATCGCTCTTTGACGTGGTGTTCGAATCCATAGATGACGATGGTCCATTAAATAATCAACACCATGTTCTTTCGGAGTAATCGGGTAGTTTTCTGTAATTTGAATAATGTCAACATGTGTAACGGTTAATTCTACACCAGAAGGAGATCTTTCGTCTTTACGTACAGTTCCCGTTACATAAAATGAACTTTCTTGTGTTAGTTTTTTGCTGTTTTCCCATATTTCTTCTTGAACCTCTGATTTAACGACTACGCCTTGAACGAATCCAGTACCGTCGCGTAATTGAAGAAACTGGATTTTTCCACTTGAACGTTTGTTATGTAACCATACTCCTAGTCTTACTTCTTCATCAATATGTTTACTTAATTTACTAATTGTTGTTAACACGTTTATTACTCCTTCCTATTGTGAAAAATATAGCGATTACTTTGTGTTGTTTTCAATAAACTTACGAATATTCCCTATCCCTATTTCAATCTCATCAGAGCTTACAGCATAAGACAATCGAATAAATTCAGGAGCGCCAAATCCTGATCCAGGTATAACGGCAACGTGACCGATCTCAAGTAGTTGCTTAGCCCATTCGTCAACATCGGAGAACGATGAAGCTGCTATTACGTTGTTCATATTAACAAAGACGTAAAAGGCTCCCTCCGGAAAGAAACAATCAATGCCAGGTATCTCATTTAATAATGAGACGATTAAATCCCTTCGTACCTTGAAGGCTTCCTTCATACTATGAAGAGGTTTCTGTGTACCTTCGAGTGCCTCTAAAGCTGCGTATTGCGCGATTGAAGTAGGATTGGAAGTACTATGACTTGAAAGGTCCGTCATCGCACTAATCACTTCTTCGTTACCGGCAGCATATCCAATTCTCCATCCCGTCATCGAATAAGGTTTCGACATCCCGTTAATGACAATCGTTTTATTGTATAACGCTTTGCTTAAGGAAGCAATACTTACATGCTCTATGTTATCATATATCAATTTTTCATAGATTTCATCTGAAATAATCCATATCTGATGTTTTTCACAAATCGAGCCGATTTCGATTAATTCTTCTCGTGAATAAACAATTCCTGTCGGGTTACTCGGAGAGTTAAGAATGAGCACTTTAGTTTTTGGTGTTATCGATTGCTCTATTTGTGCAAGAGTAATCTTAAATCCGTTCTGTTCTTCACCACGAATGGTAACAGGAGTTGCTCCAGCCAACTTTACTTGTTCAGGATAACTTACCCAATAAGGAATCGGAACGATCACTTCATCTCCAGGGTTACATATCACTTGAAAAACATTATAAAGGGCATGTTTCGCACCTGAGCATACGATAATCTGATTTGTATCGTAGATTAAACCATTATCGATTTCAAGTTTTTTACAAATTGCCTTTTTTAAAGGCATTATTCCGCCTGCTGGCGTATACTTCGTAAAGCCCCTCTTCATCGCTATCGTGGCAGCATCCATAATATGTTCAGGAGTATTGAAATCCGGTTCACCTGCACCAAAGTTAATGACGCGAATACCTTTTTCTTTTAATTCCTTCGCCTTTGCTGTAATGGCAAGGGTAGATGATGGAGTTAATGATTGAACTCTTTTTGCCAATTCCATTATTGAAACTCTCCTTATAAGGTTTTTATTCATTATTATTCACTTTTATTAACTAATCTTACTGTATCCCTGGCTATGACAAGCTCTTCGTTTGTTGGAATGACGAATACATCCACTTTTGATTGTTCTGAGCTTATTTTGTGCTCCTTCGTCTCGTTGTTTTCATTCTTGTCATGGTCGATCTCAAGACCAAGAAACGTGAGTGATTCACAGACCTTTTCCCTAACAAGACCTGAATTTTCCCCCACACCCGCTGTAAAAATAAGTATATCCAATCCGTTCATTGCGGCAGTATAAGCACCGATGTATTTTCTTATTCGGTAAACGAACATTTCGAAAGCTAAGGAAGCGTTCTGATTCCCTTCAAACATCGCTGCTTCTATTTCTCTCATGTCACTGCTTAACCCGGAAATCCCCATCAGACCACTATGCTTATTTAGCATAGACTTCACTTCGCCAATCGTCAAATCCTCCTTTGCCATAATAAAAGGCACGATCGCAGGATCAACGTCCCCTGATCTCGTTCCCATGACGAGACCTTCTAGCGGTGTCATTCCCATACTCGTATCCAACGACCTTCCATGAAGGATCGCTGCTAAACTAACGCCGTTTCCAATATGGCAGGAAATGATTTTAAGCGCTTCAATTGGTTTTGAAGTCAATTCAGCAGCACGCTGACTAACATAGAGATGTGAAGTTCCATGAAAGCCGTAACGACGTACTTTATATTTATTATATAAAATTTTAGGAAGGGCATATAAATATACTTCTGGCGGCATGGTTTGATGGAACGCCGTATCAAATACAGCAACCTGTGGGACATGTGGAAGAATGGATTCCACCGCCTGTATCCCTAATAGATTAGGCGGATTATGTAAGGGAGCCAAATCAATCGTTCTCGTAATCGCCACTTTTACTTCTTCAGTGATGACGACGGAAGAAGTAAATTCTTCTCCGCCATGAACGACGCGATGACCTACGGCAAGCAATTCATTAATCGACTGTAATACACCATAAGAAGGATGAACAAGTACTTCAAGTACCTTTTGAATGGCTGTCGTATGTTCTAATATTTCACTTACTTGCTTGAGTTCTTTTTTCCCAACTGGTGAATGATTTAAGATAGCAGAGTCCATTCCGATTCGCTCAATATTTCCTTTAGCAAGTACTTCTGCATTTTCCATATTAAATAACTGGTATTTAAGCGATGAACTGCCACAATTCAGGACGAGGACTTTCAAGTTGTCTGTACCTCCTCATAAATACGATCACCATCTTCATTATATCGAAAAAAACCTTCGCCGGTTTTAGAACCTTTGTGACCCGCCCTCACCATTTTCTTCAATAATACGGGTGGACGATATTTCAGATCACCATATTCTCTAAATAATCGTTCCATTGCTATGAATATGGAGTCGAGTCCCATTCGATCAGCCAATTCGAGTGGACCATATTTGAAATCGTAACCGATTCTCATTGCCGTATCAATATCCTTTGCAGTCGCTACACCTTCCAAAAGGGTATGAATTGCTTCGTTTATCAGAGTTAATATAAGTCGTGTTGTAACAAATCCTGGTGACTCAAATACTTGAACACCTATTTTTTTCATCGATTTAACAAAATCTATCGTAATATCGACTGTTGTGTTTGAGGTTTTCAACCCTTTAATGATTTCAACGAGATCTATCTTTACTACCGGATGTAGAAAGTGGAGCCCAATAACACGTTCGGGGTGGTTTGTTTCTGCAGCAATTTCAGTAAGACTTAATGTAGAGGTATTGCTCGCGAGAATAACTCGTTCCGAACAAATAGAGTCTAATTTCTTGAAAATTTCTTTCTTTAAAGATAGGTTTTCAGAAACAGATTCTATACAATAGTCCGTATCTTTTACCGCTACCATTTCAGTACTAAAATGAATCCGACTTAGAATTACTTTCATTTCTACTTCTGTCAGCGCCCACTTCTCGATCTGTCGATGCAGACTATTTTCAATGCTTTTTTTTGCTCTATTTATATCAGCCGTTGTTCGATCGATAAGGGTACATTCAAACCCTTGATGAGCAAGCGTTTCAGCAATACCACGACCCATAGTCCCTGCACCTATAACGCCTACGCTCCGAACCATACCGTTACTCCTCCTCTATTTACGAAATTTATCATAACGGTGTTAGGATGTCTATTCCTTTAGTATCCCATAGTTTAATTCGAATACCCACCTTTATTTACTTATAAATTAAAAAAGCTAGCAACCGTTATGCGTTGCTAGCCGTTAACTCAGGTGTGTATTGATTTAACAAATATCGGAATCGTTCACCCGAAAGATTTTCTTCCTTTAACAAAATATCTAAGGACGTATCAAATATTTTTTTGTATTGTTTTAAAATTATTGCTACCTTCTTGTTTAACTCGTACATGAGCTCACTAATCTCATCTTGAACTTTATCATGGTTGACGTATTTCAAGTTGACAATCCCTAGCCCTGAAAGTCCTGATTCAATTAATGTTTGGGCAAGACCCATTACTTGATCGTAGTCGCCCCTTGCACCTGTACTTTTGTTTCCATAAATTAATTGCTCAGCCTGTGCTCCGGCTAAACATACCATCATTTGGTTCGTTAAATGTTCTTTCGTGTATAAAAATTGGTCTTGAGCAGGATGATGGCGAACATATCCTAAGGCGGGACCTCTTGGGCTTAGGGCAACAGCTGAAACCGATCCTGGTCGCACGACCTCTGACATAATCGCATGACCGAGTTCATGAATAGCCACTCGTTTCCGTTCTTCTTGTGTCGTTTCACGATCTGTCTTCTCACCAAGCATTACTTTATCGACTGCAATAGTGAGATGTCCCTGGTCGATAACATCGGCTTTGTCACGTAATGCGTAAATTGCTGCTTCGTTCGTAACAGCTTCTAATTGTGCTCCGGAAAAACCAAAGGTTTCCGATGCCAATTGAGTAAAGTTCACGTCCAAGTGCATTGGTTTATTTTTTGCATGGAGCTTTAAAATCCCTTCACGGGCTTTTTTGTCTGGAAGATCTACAACAATATGTCGATCAAATCGTCCAGGACGAAGCAAGGCATCATCTAGCATATCTTGACGATTGGTTGCGGCAATGATTAACACTCTCGGAGATTCGGATGTAGCCATTCCATCCATCTCTGTTAAGAGTTGATTTAACGTTTGATCATATTCCCGATGTTGTTGACCTGCTCGTTTTCCACCGATTACATCAATTTCATCGATAAAGATGATCCCACTGTCTTTGTTATTCTTCTCAGCTAGTGTCCGAACTTCTTTAAATAAATCTCTAATTCGTCCGGCTCCAACACCTACATACATTTCTACAAATTCACTACCAGAAGCGGAAACGAAAACGGAGTCCGTGTAATTAGCCGCTGCTTTTGCCATTAACGTTTTACCGGTTCCTGGTGGTCCTGTAAGTAGTATTCCCTTTAGTGGACGAATTCCATATTTTCCGATTTTTTCTTTCTGAATTAAAAAATCCAACGCTTCAACCAATTCATATTTCGCGCGATCTTGACCACCAATATCGGTAAAAGCAACGTTAGAAACAGGAGTAGGACTAAATTTTCTTTTATTCGGATGCATTGAACCTTTGGATTTGGAATAGAGAAATAGTCCCATTCCCACTAATGCAAAAATGAAAAATGGAGCAACATTAAATCCCAAGAAGATGAGGAAAATGAATATCGCTGGAATGATACCAATAAACAATTCTTTACTCATTCTTGTTCACCTCCTGAACTAAATAACGAGGAACAACGTGATATAGTTCGCTTTTACCGTCTGTAAGGTGAATGTAAACAAACTGTTCGTCCATCATCACGGTGCTTTTCGTTAACGAATCCTCTGCTTGGATACCGTCAAAATAGAGTGGAATAGTTGAATAGGAATGTTTAGCTATCGATTCTGATATGACGAAGTTAGCTCTCTCCAAAATTGTCGTCAGCTTCTTACTTCTTGTATCGTTAATATGAATGTTAATCTGCTTGTCACGTCCATTATATTTCTCTGCAATTCCATATATTTGTTGATACGATTGTCTGAGTTCTTCGATATTAGAAAGAGAGACGTCAATATTTATTTCTTCATTCGTAATATTCATTGATTCAAATGTAACATGTTCAATGTTGGAAATCCCTTGCTCTAGAGGTTTTTTCACCTCATATTGTTGGTAAGCAAACCATCCTCCGAAAAGAAGAAGAAGTGAACTTGCCAAAACGATCATTACAATCTTTAAGCGAATTGGCATGTGACATGCCTCCTCTCCATATCATTTGTATATCAAATGTGCAATATCCAGTATATCATTTTATATACAAAAAAAATATGTACAATTCATGAAAAAATCTCTTCACCTAAGGGTTCTACGAACTCCTACGTAAAGAGATTACCTTTTTAACGTATTTATAAAGGAAGTTTAAACGATTTCATTTGTGCACCACTATGAAAATCGTAAAAGATGTATTGAAGCTTCTCATCAGCTTTACTCCTTGATAATACTTCCCAAATGAATTGGTTATTCAGAATACCTGGATTAACACGCAGAACTTCCCCGTCGGGATAAGACACCATTGTCAGCCTTTCAATTTCCTCTCTTGTTACTCCTTCTTCTACACCTACCTGAACGATTTTCTCCTCTTCATCTTCGCCAACATAAACGAATATAGGGTTATTTTCCTCGTTAATGCCTTCGATAACATGATAGCTCTTCGGTCCTGTGAAGTAATACGATTGGTTTGCTTTTGTTAAGTTAGTTTCTTCTAAAGCTCTTTTTATCGCTATAGATACATTAGAAGCTTGAGTTGATTGCAATTGATTATAAATACGATACCCTTCAAACATGAGGGCGATGACTAAAATAACAAGTATGATGACATAACGTTTCATTATTTATCCTCTTCGATGAGATAGGTTAATCTTTGTTCGTTCATTCGTTCATTACGGTTATCGTAAATAACGACGCTGAATTTGAGTAGATTAAATGATGAATTGTACCATAACACATAATGTATTCGAATATGTTCAGCAACATCTGAAATTTGATCGGTGAACTGGAACTGTTTTCCAAGCAGGTTCGAAATGTTCTCTAAAACAACATCTTTTGGTAATGGTAATAAAGAGACGTAATACGTTTCCCCGCCTTGATTGTCTTCAGCTAACGGTGTAACTTTATCATATGATTGTTGAAGTAATTGCAAGTGCGCTCTTGGTGAAAATATTCCATACATGTCAGCTACGATGGGGTAAGGTTGTTCATCTAGCTTAGCGAACAGTATTCCTTCGCGTTCTTCAAGTACAAAAGATTGGTTATCATATATCGTATCCATTCGCCAATTATGAAGCTGTTGACTTCCATTCCAGTATTGTTTAATTCCATTGGAGTCAGTTAACAACATAAACGGAAAGTTCTCTAATGTTAACGCCTTCTCCATCACTTTCATTACATCCTGTCCATGTTTCGAAGATGAATCTTCTAATGTTATCTTAGCCGATATGGTTTCCTTTGTACACCCTGTTAGGGAGACAAGTATTAGGAATATCAAAGTCCATTTCCTCATCTTGACATTCCCCCTTTTGTTTTCTTATGACACTTTACGTCATGAAACGAAAAAATATACCCGTCATGGAAAATCTGACGGGTTCTCTAAAATATGCTAGTTATACAGTTAGGTACCAAGGAGATAATAAGAATACTCCACGAGGAGGTGAAGGACGTAAAACCATTCCTTGCAGTAAATGATATTGATTCTGCCATCAAAATCGCTTGCCAAGAAATCGGAGTGTCCTGGGATGAACTTAATTCGTGTAATGAAGAGGTAGCCATTCGTATGAATGTGGAACCGAATTTAAGGCAGTGGTTCTTAGAACCCGATCATCATTAAGTGTATGTTTTTCAAAAAATTTCTCTACCCTACACCTACCATGTGATGTTGTTCCTGCTTAGATAAGCAGGAATCTTTTTTGATTTTTCACTTTGCTTCTTTCTTTTTTTCTCTTTTTGCTGCTTTCGGCTTTATCGTTGTTTTTGATTTCTTTTTTGGTGTATCGTCTGCAGTCGCATCGAGACTAGCCTGCAATGCTTGCATTAAGTCGATTACGTTACCTTTTGGTTCAACGTGAGCACCCTCAATAATTTCTTTTCCATCCCTCTTCTTCTGAATTAATTGATATAGAGCTGTACGATACTCGTCTGTGTACTTATCAGGTTCAAAGAAGGCCGTTAATTGTTCGATAAGTTGGTTCGCCATCGTCATTTCCTTCTCACCTAAATTAACCTCTTTAGGAAGTCCTGGAACGAGATCAACACTTCTCACCTCATCAGGAAAAAAAATTGTTTCTAATAATAAACATTCTTCGAAAACACGAATAACAGCCAGTGATTGTTTTGATCGAATCGTAATTTTGGCAACGCCTATCTTTCCTGTATCCGCCATAGATTTTCTTAAAAGAGCGTATGCCTTTTCACCATTTTCTTGAGGTGCTAAGTAATACGAACGATCAAAATAAATAGGATCAATATCTTGTAGATGTACAAAATCCACAATTTCAACATTCTTTTGGGACTCAGGTTGAATAGCTTCTAAATCTGCATCAGTAACGACAACAAACTTGCCCGGTTCGTATTCAAACCCTTTAACAATCTCATCGTTATTGATTTCTTTATCACAGTGTGGACATGTTTTTGAGTATTTTATCGGTGTTTTACATTCATTATGCAAGCTCCGAAATCGGATATCCTTATTTTCCGTTGCTGTAAACATTTTGACAGGTATGTTCACTAAACCAAAACTGATTGACCCTTTCCACATCGTATGCATTGAATCACCTCATTTTTTAGACTGCAATTGAACAAGATGTTCTATTCACAATCGTTACTTCCAATAATAGGAACGTATCTTTTTTTAGGAGGTTATTCAAGGTAATAAGCTAAACTTTGTAATTCTGTCGTTACATCGGTTTGATGAACACGAATTCGAGAAGGTGTCTTCAGTATGATTGGTGCGAAATTCAAAATGGCAAAAATGTTTGCAGCGACGAGTTGATCGGCTACGGATTGAGCGAACTTTGCTGGTACGGTAATAATTCCGATCTTCGCATCATGTTCGTCGATATACGATTGCAGTTGACTCATCGGATTGACTTGCAACCCACCCATTACTTTGCCAATTTTAGATTCGTCATTATCAAATACGGCAACAATTCTCATGTTGTTCTTTAGATACGTATTATAGTTACATAAGGCATGTCCAAGATGACCGGCTCCAACGAGAACGACGGGTATTGAGCGATCAAGCTTTAAAATGTGCTGAATTCGATCGATCAAATATTCTACTTCGTAGCCAATTCCTTTACGACCGAATTCTCCGAAATAGGCAAGATCTTTTCGAATTTGGGCAGGATTAATGTCTAGTTTCTGCCCAAGTTCTTGAGAAGAAACGGTTTTGATAGCGATGACACGAAGGCCTTCTAAAAACCTCAAATAAATAGGAAGTCTTTTCACGACAGCATCAGAAATTTTTGGTTGTTTCATCCTGTTTCGTCCCCTTCGCTCGTCTATTTATTCGTCGCTTTATTCTTATCTAGCCAAGTTGATAATGTCCCTTGAAGTGCGGACGTCGGTTGCTTTGTTACTAATATATCCGGTAATGAATCGAGAAAAACTTTCCCATATCGTGCATCAATAATTCGACGATCATAAACAATGACGACACCGCGGTCACGTTTAGAGCGAATAAGGCGACCAAATCCTTGCTTAAAACGTACAACAGCTTGGGGTACTGACAATTCCATAAAAGCATTCTTTCCTTCTTTTTGTAGTTTCTCATTGCGGGCTTCAACAACAGGGTGATTCGGTGGCCAGAAAGGTAGTCTAACGATGGCAAGACAACTTAAATCTTCCCCTGGTATATCAACCCCTTCCCAAAAGCTATTCGTACCTAATAAAACGGCACTCTCTGCATTTTTAAACATCGTCGTTAATTTAGAACGGCTTGAAGATTCTACACCGTGACCAAGAACATTAATTTGATGTGGTTTTAAATTCTCAGATAAAAGCTCATATACTTGCCTCAACATATGAAATGAAGTGAACAGAACAAGCATCCTTCCTTTCGTTGCGATCGCGGCAGCAGCCAATGATTGGGCAAGTGCTTGAATAAATTGTTGATCGTTCACATCTTTAATATTAGGAAAGTCAGAAGGAACATAGACCATTGCTTGCTCGTTGTAATTAAATGGTGAAAGTAAACTAAGTGCTTTTGTTTTTTCGCTATTAGCTAGTCCAATACGTTTTATAACATAATCAAATGATTTATTAACGGTCAAAGTAGCGGAAGTTAAGATCACACTCGCTTTTTCGTCGAAAAATCTCGTTTTGAGTTGTTCTCCTACTTCAATCGGTACTCCGAACAAATAGACACCAAGAAAATGACGATTACGTTCCACTTCGATCCAGAAAACGTATCCTTCCTCTTTTGAATCGGTAAGAAATAAGAGTAAATTCGGATAAGAGTGTAATTCTGATGCTAATCCAGATACATCTGTAACAATTCCTTTTAACTCAAGTGGTAATTCATGATCATTCATACTTTTTAAAACGTCCGATAATTGTTTACTCAACTCTATGCATGTCTCTATCCAGTTATTCCTTTGTATTATCCAATCTATCCATCCTTTTCTACTCTTTACAGAGTCATTCATTCTGTAAACTTGTCTACCTTGATCGGATTTATCTGATGAAGTCGAAGCAATGATTCCATATAAGGTATGAAACAACTCCTCGGTATCTTTACGTAATTGAAACGTTTTCGGAATTATCGAAGTTAATGTTTCAGAGAGTGCACTTATTTTATCGTCCTGGTTCTCCGAAAGTACCTTCGAAAGTTTGATTAATTGTCCGTAATAAGTATCCTTTTGAAGTCGATTAATAATGGAAATGATTTGACCGAAATGAAGTTCTGCTCCAAGGTGTTTAGAAGCAACATCCTCCAATTGGTGTGCTTCATCAATAATGACATAGTCGTATGAAGGCAGGATACGATGATCGGCTTTTAAATCCGTGAATAATAGTGAATGATTCGTTATGACAATATCAGCCTGCTGCGCCCTATTTCTGGCCCGATGATAAAAACATCGACTGAACCATGGACAAGCCCGATTTAAACAGGAGTCTGCATGACTAGACACTTGTTTCCAAACTTCTCTACCTTTCGGATTGAAATTGAGCTCTTCTACATCACCAGTATGGGTTTTTGCAACCCAAACAACGAGCTGAGAAATGCTGACCGCTTCGTCTGAATTTTGAATGTCTTCTGTTTGTAATGTGCGTTGTTCGAATTTACGTAAACATAAGTAGTTACTTCTTCCTTTTAAGATCGAAGCTTCGAACGAGTCTGGCAAAATAGATTGTAGTAGGGGTATGTCCCGTTCAAACAACTGTTGCTGTAAATTAATCGTATGGGTACTAATAATGATCGAAGTATCGTTCTGTCTAGCCCAGTGAATGGCTGGAAGTAAATAGGCTAAAGACTTCCCTGTACCCGTTCCTGCTTCCACGAGCAAATGCTCATCATTCTCGAAGCTTTCCGATACGGCCTTCATCATCGTTTCCTGTGCGGGACGGATTTCGAAGTTATCCCAATTGTTCTGTAACCTCTTGTCCTTAATAAATGTCTCAACATTCCAATCTATCTTATCTGTCGAAGCATCTACTTGTTTCGTACGATATTGTAAGGCGTAGTGACGATAAATATCGAAGTTATTATCTACCTCAGCATGTGTAAGGAGCGATTGTTCGACTTCATGTAAGAGGATGTTAATATCAGAAACCAACCGTTGACTAAAACCTAATAGACGTTGGATGACAACGAGAGGTAGTTCCCCCAGTCTGTCTAACAAACGTAGGAAAATCTCAGCTGTAACTAATGCGTCACTATCCGCTTGATGTGGTCGGTCGTGAGAAATATGTAACTCTGCAGCTAGCAACGATAATTGAAAGCTATCAGACATCGGGGACACCATTCGGCCTAACTCAATCGTATCCATAACATAGCCTGAAAACGTATGATATCCATTTGACTGGAGTGCGTTTTGAAGGAAGGATAAATCAAATGAAACATTGTGTGCGACTAATCTGGCACCGTCAAGCATCGGGAGCAAATGAGGTAAGACATCTTCCAAATCAGGTGCGTCAACTACCATCTCATCCGTAATACCTGTCAATCCTTTAATGAATGTAGGAATTGTACAGTGAGGATTGACAAAAGAGCTGAATGTTTTGGTGATTTGATTACCCTCTATTAATACGGCTCCGATTTGAATGATTCGGTCTTCCTTTGGATTTGGACCAGTCGTTTCGAAATCTATAACGATATATTTATGGTTCATCGTGCATTCTCCTTAAATACAAACAAATATTCGTTATTAAGCTTATCCCATTTCCGCATTTCTGTCTAATCGAATCAAAAAAACTAACCGATTATGTATCGGTTAGCATCGTCTCTGGAGTTTTTAGCCATTGAAGCCAGTATGCAAGAGCAGTCTCTTTCTCTTTCAGAACATGATGACAAATTCCTTTATAGAGTAACCACCTCGGTTCCCTATCCGACAGTTTATCTGCTTGAGTATAACACTTTAAGGCATTTGTATATTCACCTTTTACAAAGTACATTTGGGCTAACTTGAGAAAGGCGTGAACGTTTGAATCTGGCTTCTTTTGTTGATCGAAAAACAAATAATTTTCAAGGTTATATAATCGATTTAATGAATGGTTAGTATAGTCATGAAACGAAGTGTGGGTACATAACTTTTCCAATATCGTTTGTGCTTTGTTATATTGACCTTCAGTCTTCATTATGAGTACATGGAGTAGCTGTAGTTCAGGATGATCTGGATAAAGGGTAAGTCCTTTTTTCAACCATCCTCTTGCCCGTTCCCTTTGCATTTGTTGTAAGGAGCACCACGTTAAACCACAGTAGGCATACTTTGCAAAGGAAGTGTGTTTTTCGAGTCGTTCATACCAATAGTAGGATTGGTCATAAATGTTCGCCTCTTCAAATGATCTTGCTAGTTCCAACTCTGTTTTAGGGTGTGAGCTTATTTGAACGGCTTGCTTCTTTAAATCGAGCGCACGCCGATTATGACCTAAATGTGATAAGCAAGTCGACATAAAAAGCATCGCTTCCCAATCATCAGGTGCCAGATTAAGTAACTGTTTTAAATTCTCAATACTATCGGTATACTCACCTAACTTATAATACACAACGGCTAAGTTAAACAGACTATCAGAAAAGTTAGGCTCTTGCTTAAGTGCACGTTTGAAATGGAGTACGGATTTTTCATAACGTTGCTTACTTGCAAAGATGCAGCCTAACATATGATTAGCAATCGCAATAATCTTTGGTTCTGATGAAGAAGCAGAAACGAATTGGAATGCCTGAATGGCTTCCTCAAGGTCCTCAAGTGAATGTTTGGATAAGGCGAGATAAAGTCTTGCTAACTCATTATCCGGTTCGGATGTGACGGTATGCTGAAATTGTTTGAACGCTTCAGAATACATCGTAAGGTGATAGTAACCTTGACCTTTTCGAAAATCCATCGAATACTGGTGGTAAGAAGCAGGGAATTTCTGCACATCTGCTGATTTTTCTAAGCGCTGAACCTTCTCTCGGATTTCTCCCATCTGTTCTTCTAAGTTCAGCCAACCTTCAATGATATCGTCACTCATTTTTTTTAATTCATTCCAACGGGTAATAATTAGCTCTTTATCCTTATTTATGTTGATCATCTGCTCAAGCTGTTTAACTTCTTCTTCTAGTTCTTCGAAAAGATGCTGAAACATGAAAACACACCTCACTTCATTAGTAAGGTGTGTCTCTTTGTTCATTAATATACTGTAGCATGGATTTCTTCCTTCATCGTTTGTATGACCCGATTAGCGTCATCCATAATGGCTATTTTTGGCTTATGAGAACGCGCCTCATCTTCAGTCATCATCCCATAAGCGATTATAATAACCTTATCTCCAGGCTGAACGAGCCGTGCTGCAGCACCGTTTAAACAAATGACACCACTGTTGCGTTCTCCTTTAATGATATACGTTTCTAATCTTGAACCGTTGTTATTGTTAACAATTTGAACTTTTTCATTTTCTAACAATCCTACTTCATCCAAGATCGCTTCATCAATCGTAATACTACCGACATAATTTAGTTTAGCTTCTGTTACTGTGGCTCGATGGATTTTAGCCGTCATCATTGTTCGAAACATGGAATGTCCACCCCTACTCTAATATGACATTATCGATTAGTCTTGTTTTCCCGAAGAAAACAGCTAAAGCAACAACATATTTTATATTTTGTTCATAATCAATGGGCATTAAATCTGGATAAGATAAAATTTCTACATAATCGATTTTAGCCAATGGTGCTTGTGAAATAATCTCCCTGGCTTCAGATTGAAGGAGAGTTAGATCTCTCTCTCCTAATAGCCAAGCTTTCTCAATCTTCTTTAGAGCTTGAGATAGAACAACCGCTTGGTTTCGTTCTTCCGAAGTTAAATAGACATTTCTTGAACTCATCGCCAAACCGTCCGCTTCACGTATCGTAGGACAAGGAACGATCGATACGTTAAAGTTCAAGTCTCTAACCAACTGCTCAATGACAGCTAACTGCTGCGCATCCTTTTGTCCAAAGTAAGCCGAGTCCGGCTCAATAATGTGAAAAAGTTTTGACACAACCGTAGCTACACCATCAAAATGCCCAGGGCGTGAGGACCCACAAAGGCGATCCGTAAGCCCTGATATGATTACCTTCGTAAATAACGGATTCGGATACATTTCCATTACAGATGGAGCGAAAACAATATCGATTCCACCTTCTGTTGCCATTTCAATATCTCTTTCTAAATCTCGTGGATATTTATCAAAGTCTTCCGTTGGACCGAATTGAAGCGGGTTTACGAACACACTCATAACTGCTATATCGTTTTCTCTCTTTGCTAGTTGTAATAAGCTTACATGTCCAATGTGCAAATATCCCATTGTCGGTACTAATCCGATCTTCTTTCCTTTGAACAGCTGTTTTACTGCTTTCCACTGTTCAATCGATGTAATGATTTGCATGACTACTTATTCCCTTCTCCGTATAACTGCTGTATCTTATCTGTATGAAACGTGTAACTATGCTCTAGTGCAGGGAAAGATCCATTTTTTACTTCTTTTATATATTTGGAAACTCCGTTAACGATTTCATTTCCTGCATTGCCATAAACCTTTACAAATTTCGGACTTAACGTACTTCCATATTGAAGCATGTCATGAAAAACAAGCACCTGTCCGTCACAATGCACCCCAGCACCAATGCCAATCGTAGGAACACTTACGTTCTCAGATATTTTCTTTGCTAAGTCAGCAGGAACACATTCCAATACAATGGCAAATACACCGGCTTGCTCTAACGCTATCGCATCATGAACAAGCTTCCGGGCTTCCGCAGGTTCTCGACCTTGAACTTTATACCCACCCAGGCGATGTACTGCTTGTGGTGTAAGACCGATATGTCCCATAACGGGAATGCCTGCTTGTACAAGCTTCGATATCGTCTCCGCTATTTCACTTCCGCCTTCCATTTTAACAGCTTTAGCTAGCCCTTCTTGCATGAGAATAGCTGCATTTCGTAAAGTTGAATCAAGATTACCATGGTAAGTAAGAAATGGCATATCTACAACGACAAATGCTCTTTTTGCTGCTCTTGTAACCGCTTTCGTATGATGAAGCATATCGTTCAATGTGACAGGTATCGTTGATTCATAACCAAGTACGACCATACCTAACGAATCTCCAACTAATATCATTTCCACACCCGCCTTTTCAACGAGCATCGCAGTTGGGTAGTCATAGGCAGTAATCACCGCAATCGGTTCTTTCTTCTCCTTCATCTTCAAAAGAGAACTTGTAGTTACAGGTTTTGAGGAAACAGTCATCTTTAAAACCCCTTTCGCAAATTTCATTTTAATTGCGGGGCCGAAACTCATCATGTACACATTCATACGATAAAAAACCTTTTAAGCTTAAGCTTAGAAGGCTAAGAAGCATGTATGTATGAACACGATTCATTCATCATCCATTCTGTCTCGGTCCCTACGGCTCAGAGCAGAGTAATACAAGAAAGCTTATTATTAACTAGGGTATAGTGAAGTGCAGTTTCAGTCGAATACTACCTTCATAATTAGTATACCAGATTTCAAATTAATCTTCATGCTTTTTTATATCTGCAGAGTATACTCGTTCTACTTTACCTTCTTTTGTTTCGATCATCAATACCCCATGATCATCAATTCCTTTGGCTATGCCGCAAATGTCACGTTGTAAAGTTCTTGCGATGATTTGTTGTCCCAATGAGAGAGAATGAGCTTCCCATAATAATTTAATCGGAGAGAATCCTACTTGTAAATAGAGCTCATAAAGTATTTCAAATTCAGTTAATATGGATGCTAATAGCTCTACTCTAGATATGTGCCTACCAGCTTCGATTGAGAGTGAGGTTGCAACATCCTCCAATTCCAAGGGGATTTCCTTGGAGCTTACATTAATATTCAATCCAAACCCAACAATTATTTAGTGAATTTGGTCAGCATCTCCATTCAATTCGGTCAAAATGCCACAAAACTTTTTATCTTTAATCAATAAGTCATTCGGCCATTTAATTTTCACATCTAACTGAGTCTGATAAATAACGGCACGAGTAATCGCGACGGCTGTCAAAAGTGTTAATTGCGGAGCTTGAAGCAATGTAATTGCTGGACGAATAACCATACTACACCAAATTCCACTACCTTTCGGTGAATGCCATGAACGTCCTAGTCTGCCTTTACCAGCTGTTTGTTGTTCAGCAACGATTATCGTTCCCTCGAGAGCACCTTCCTTAGCCTTGTCATGTGCATGTTGTTGTGTAGAAGTAACGGACTCAAAATGATGAATGAATCGTCCCATTCTCTTTGTTTTGATGTACTCTGTGAGTTCATTCGCATTAAGTAGATCTGGAGAGGAAAGTAACCTATATCCCGCTTTCGTTACCGATTCGATTTCATATCCTTCTTCTTTAAGTTGATTGATATGTTTCCAAATGGCTGTCCGGGAAACGTGAAACTCTTCTGATAACCGCTGCCCTGATATAAATTCCCCTTTTGCTCCTTTTAAAAAAGAAATGATTTTATCCTTCATTCGTCTCTCCACTTTCAAGTTGTACATAGTCAAGTAGTGCTTGTTCCTCATTTTTACAATGACCAAGCGCAACAGCTAAAGTAAGTTTATTGATCATCTTCTGTATCCATGGACCAGGTGCCCTCTTCAAATATTTCATAAGTTGCACCCCGCTAATGTTTAACTGACGTTCAGACCTAATGGGCAGAAGCTGATGAAGTGTATCTAATTGATTACGGTTTTGCTCATTTTCCTTCTGTTCGTCTGGAAAGATAATGGTTCTAAGGTTGAGATATTGAGTAAGTTGTTCGTATCCGTATTGAATGATCAATCTTATGTGTTCTTCTTTTTCATCGGGATAGAAAGGTATAGACTCCAAAAGCTTCATTAAGAAAATAATTGGTTTCATTTCCCTTTTAGAAAAAGTCATCCTTTTAAGTAACATAGGAATGTTATCACTACGTACTTGCCAATAATGTAACAGAACCGACCATCTAATGACAACGTCTTTTGAACTACAGAAATCAACTTGGCAGTTGGTTATGATTGACGATGTTAATTTCCCTTCGAAAATATAGTTAGAAAATACAGGTATTTCATTAAGTATCTTTAGCTGATGGAGCTTATTCCATCCTTTTGCTGCATTTTCACTTTGCATCATTTTCCTAAACTCATTCATAATACGCTCGATAGCCACATTATTCAAGAGAGATTTACACATCTCCATCGCTTTCTCCGTTTCCGAATGAAGTTGGAAATCGAGTTGGACCATGAATCGGAGTCCACGTATCATCCTTAAGCCATCTTCGCTAAATCGTTTTTCCGCATCTCCGACAGCTCTAATAAGCTTATTATCTATATCGGACTTTCCATCAAAAGGATCCGTAATCTTTCCAGATACGTCAATCGCCATAGCATTAATGGTGAAATCCCTTCGCGCTAAATCTTCACGTAAGGTGCCAACAAATGTAACGTGATCAGGATGCCTTCCATCGGTGTAATCGCTCTCGGTCCGGTATGTCGTAATTTCGAACGAAATTCCGGACATAATAATCATGACGGTACCGAACATAATTCCTGTTGGGATAACATTCGAAAATAGCGACATCACTTGATGGGGCAATGCATTTGTGCACAAGTCAATGTCATAAGCGGGAATTCCTAGTACTCGATTCCTAACTGCCCCACCAACAATATAGGCTTCATATCCATTGGATTGAAGTGTTTTCATAATCTGTTCTGCTTTTTGCCACTTTATTAATTCCATAAGAACACCTACTAATTAGAGGGTATATAATAAAATAAAGAGGTGATTGTTATGCGTTCCTTAGTAGGAATGGTTATTCTCATAAGCAAAATCCTTCAAAGCATGAAGAATTTTCGTCCTAAATAGATTCATTTATGACACGATAATATAACTGTTCATATTGACTTGTAACTAAATCAGAACAAAAGCGTTCTCGTGCAATTTCTAACGATCGATCGGACATAGACTTATAAAGATCAACATTTTGAAGAATCTTTAACGTATCAGCGGCCATTTTATCCGTGTCTCCAACTTCAGATAAAAATCCTGATACTCCATCTTCTACAACCTCAGGTATTCCTCCAACCACCGTTCCGACAACGGGAATACCACAAGCCATTCCCTCTAGGGCAACTAGCCCAAAGCTTTCCTTCTCAGATGTAAGCAGCATAAGATCCCCAAGAGAGATTAATTGAGACACTTCGTCCTGCTTACCTAAAAAAATAACATCGTTTTCTATATTTAATTCTTTTACATATTGATAGGCGCAAGGAATTTCCGGTCCTTCACCTATTAACATAAGCTTTACCTTCATATGTTTACGTACTTCAGAAAACACCGTTATGACATCG
>FWWL01002641.1_pt1 | contig 35875 bp, 31 predicted proteins | sample 2228331 | NCBI WGS metagenome assembly FWWL01 (sample SAMEA103939775, study PRJEB20133) | metagenome
TCGGCATCTGCGCGCGCATCCCGCAGTGGTTCAGGGTGTGACCGGGTTTGCGTGGCTGCCCAATACGTGACTATCTATCTAAAGTTGGTATGACTATCTATCTAAAGTTGGTATGACTATCTATCTAAAGTTGGTATGACTATCTATCTAAAGTTGGTATGACTATCTATCTAAAGTTGGTATCATCCACACCAGTTGGGGGTGAAGGCGAGCGGGGGATGGCCGCGTCATCCCGATCCTTTATCGCGTGAAATTGCAGCAAACTGCCCTTCCGCGGGCAACCGCGAAAGCAGATTACGGATCACTGAAGAAAAAAACCCTGACGACTGTATCGTCAGGGCTTAGTGGAGCGGGAGACGGGACTCGAACCCGCGACATTGTGCTTGGGAAGCACACACTCTACCAACTGAGTTACTCCCGCATATCAGCGGTTAGAAGTATAGCACGCTCTGACTGAGCTGTCAATTCCTTCCACCAGAGAACCAACCGGTGGGGCAACCGCCGCCGTGAGCGCGCAGACATCTTTTCCGCAGACTGATTGGCGATAGCTCTCGCTTAACGGATGTCGGTAACCCTACGTTCGCAGACTGAACGCGCCGGTCAACGCAACGAAACCACAACAATAGGGGTACAGATGTTCGCCATGAAGGAAGACGATGAGTCACTCGACCCTGGGAACGTTGCTACCGGCAACTGTTGTGAGCCGCACAACACCTCAAGGCAGCAGCCGATAACCAATTCCCCACTCCGTCAGCAACAACTGGGGATGGCGCGGATCAAGCTCGATCTTGCGACGGAGATGCCAGATATACACTTTCAGATAATCGTTATCGCGCGCCTGTTCATCTCCCCACACTGCGCGCAAGAGGTGTTCGTGACTCACTACCGCTCCGGCCTGCTCGGCCAGCGCCAACAACAACTGGTATTCGGTGGGGGTGAGATCGACTGCATCGCCACGCACCCGCACTTCTCGCTTGCGCTGATCGATGCTGATCAGGCCATTGGCAACCGTGAGCGGACGGTTGACCGCCGGCACGCGACGGAGCAAGGCCCGGATGCGGGCCAGCAATTCGTCGTAGTTGAACGGCTTTATCAGGTAATCGTCAGCCCCGTGATCGAGACCGGTGATCACGTCCTGGGGAAGCGTTTTGGCCGTGAGCATCAAGATCGGAACCGTCGAGAACTCGCGCGCGCGTTCGCAAACACTCAAGCCATCAAGATCGGGGAGCATGATGTCGAGCAATACCAGATCCGGGCGATGCTGGCGAATGAGCAACAATGCCTCGCTGCCGCTGGTCGTTTGCAAGACAGCATATCCTTCTTGCTCAAGCCGAATGCGCACCAGTTCTTGCAAACCGTTGTCGTCATCAACAACCAGAATAGTGGGTTTTTCCTCCATCGCCTTGCAGCCCTTGATTTGTGTCGACTCTTGACACTATTCGTTGCGATCCGGACGCAATTCGTTGAAGCGCGCAACGATGTCAGTCAACCGGAGTTCGCCAATATGCACATACCGAATATGGCCATCAGTAGTAATGAAGAAGCTGGTCGGCAATGGAAAAACGCGATACGCTTCGGTGATTGAACCTTCGGTGTCGAGCGCGATCGGATAGGTGACGCCATATTGGTCGAGAAATGCCGCGATGCTGGTAAGCGTTTCGCCGCGCACATACTCATCATCGGTAAGATTGATGCCGATGACCATTAATCCTTGCGGCGCAAGCTGCTCATACGCCTGCTGGAGCGCCGGCAGTTCGCGTTTGCATGGTTCACACCAGGTGCCCCAGAAATTGAGCAAAACGACCTTACCGCGGTACTGTTCCAGCTCAATCATGCCGCCGCGCAGCGTCTCCGCCCTAAAGGTGGGCGCTGGCCGATTAACTTCGCCCATCGGCTGGCCGCTCAGCGTTTCGCGATTGGTCACCATCCAGACGGTGACGATCAATCCGACGGCAACAAAAGCAAACGCGAAGGCGCTGATCAACTCTCGCCGGGTAAGACCGCGACGAGTTGCCGACGATGCCGGGCCAGAGCCATAACGCTGATCATACTGACGCCGCTGCTCAGGATCAGACAACACCGCGTAGGCCTGTTCAAGTTCCGTCAATTGGTCGTGAGTGGTTGTCGATGGATCGCCGGAGCCAAGAAGCTGCCGCCGACGTTGCTCATAAGCTGCGGCAATTGCCGACTGACTGGCAGTAGGAGGCACTCCCAACAGGTTATAGTAGTTTTGCCCTTCCATAGCTGTCATTCTAACACATCTCATTTCACTACGACATACCTGCCTGTAACCTGTTTGCGCTTCCCGCTTCCCCTGGTCAGCAAACAGCACGCGCATCAAGCAACTATCGTCCGGTTACTGACTATACTCGTTGATCAACAGTTGAGCCTGCAATTGCAGCCCCGGATTGATATTTGGCATGGCAAGTACTAAGCGCCATTGCTGGATGGCCCGTTCCACCTGTGGTGGCTGGACTGCAATCAGACAGATGCCATGCGACAGCAGCACGCGCGCGTCCTGCGGCTCTGCCGCGAGCGCAAGTTCAGCCTCCGCCAGACCTTCACTGGCGCGTTGCGGATCATTGGTGTCTAGTCCGTAGTAGCAGAGGCTGGCGGCAATATCTGCGCGCACCTTAGCATTTGGCTGAAGCGACAGCGCCTGCCGATAGGCATCAACCGCTTCCAGCCAGCGCGGGAGACGCTCCTGATAGATGCGCTGCGCCTCGGCATCGCCCGTTGGCAGTTGTTCGCGCACGAAGACGACACTGTCGAACAGCGCATTGCCCAGGTTAATCCAAGCATTAGGATTGTCCGGCACCTGCGTAGTGACCTGACGGGCCGCGATCACCTGCCCCTCGAATTGATCAAGAATGTCGCGCAAGGTAGGAGCCGGCGGCGTGATCGTGGCGGCTGGCGCGACTGGCTGACTGACGGTAGGCGCGAGCAGGGTCGTGCTGATCAGCGTGCCAAGCACAATACTGAAAGTCGCGGCTGCCACTACAAGTGACGGCAACAACCAGACCGGTTGCTGACGACGGACAATGCGTCCGCGCTGCGGAATCGACTGAGCAGAACGCGGCTTCAGGTAGGGCTGCGGGTTGAAATCAGGGGGGCGCTCCTGCTTGCGGGCAGGCGGCAACGGGCGAAAATCGATCAGGTCATCATCGTCAACCGCACTGTCAACTACAGTCGGCGCATCGCGCAGCGAGCGATCATAGTCAGCGCGCCGCTGAGGGTCACTTAAAGTCTGATACGCCCGCTCGATCTCGTCACGACGCTGGCGCGCAAGCGCCACCAGTTCCTCGGCTGCGCCCTCCAGTCGTTCAGGCGCATACTGTGCGCGCAATCGCTCATAAGCTGCTTTAATCGCGTCCTGATCAGCTTTAGGGTGAACTTGAAGTATTTCGTAGTAATCGGCCATCACATTCACAACGACGGCCACGGCTGGCATTGCAGTCACCAGCCGCGACCGTTCCATCATCAACGCTCTTCTGCTTACCAGCTCGTGTTAACGTCCAGCGCCGCGCCAGCCCAGATGCGCAGCCAGTTCAGGGATCGCCTTTGGCAAACGCACGCGCGCTCCCGACAACGCCAGACTGCCTTCAAGGTAACGGCGCACCAGGGCAATCGCGCCGCCGATCACCATCAGAATCACGCCCGTCCACACCAGCACCACCAGCGGCTTGACGCTGACCGCGATCACTGCTTTGGCTGGAATGACCGGCAAGCCATCGAGATCGGGGCCGCTTCCTTCGAGCAAGACCATCCGATTGGTGGGATCAAGCTCGGCCAGCCGAAGCGTGTGGCCACCGGGCAGGGTTGCGGGAATGAATTGCAACTCACTCTCGTTGGTTGTGGGATTGACCACCACTTCCACCCGCGGCTCCACTTCAATTGTCTGCCCTTCGTAGATCACTTCCACCCGCGCGCCAACCCGCACATCGCCGCGTGTCATGGCCTCGCGATCGATGTTGAAGCCGCGGAAGATGAGCGTGTACGGCCCCATCTGAGCGCTCTGATCAATGCCAAGCACTGGCCGGGCCGGATCGCGCTCGGGATCGTAACCGGCGGGCGAGATGTAGAGATCGTGCCAGAAATAGCTATGGATGGAGGGGGTCTGCATGGTTGCCCCCATCCGCTGGTTGAAATAAAGGTACGGTTGCGCCGAGAAGGCGCGAGTCCCATCACTGACTGTCAGATCGAGTACACCACGCTGTTCGGCGTCAAGCTGATAGCCGTTGAAGATAAACTCATAGCCAAACAGGCGTGTCGACTCGCCGGGAGCCAGAGTCAGGCGAGTTTCCGGCGTGGCGTAAGCTGACGAAGCCACCATCCCAATCGCCATCACCGTAAAACCGAGATGAGCCAGGTAGCCGCCGATCCGCAACCAGCCACCGCGCAAGGTGCGTATGATCATCAGGGCGTTCGTGCCAAACGCAAAGGCGCCGCCAGCCACGTAGGCCAGCGCCAGCAGATCGCGCACGTTGATCAGCATCGCCACAATGGCAGCAACGACAGCCAGCGCCGCCGGCCAGCGCAGCGCGCGCAGCAGATGGCTCAGGTTGGCGTCACGCCAGCCCAGTAGCGGGCCGACGATCAACAGCACAATTGCTACCACTCCTAACGGCGGCACAGTGCGCTGATAGAAACTCGGCGCCAGCGAGAAACGGCCATCTTCAAAGGGCTGTGCCTGCGGGTTCATCAGGGTGCCATCATCAAGCTCGAAATAGCGTCCCATCCACTCCTGCAGGGTGTGGCCCACGCCTGGAATGGCCGAGATGACCGGCATTGAGGTGCCAACGCCAACCACAATCGCCGTGGTCACGATGGTGATGATTGCCAGCACGAAGAAGCTATCGCGCGAGAAGAACTTATCGCTCAGCGGACGGGCCGGAATGTCGTTCCAGCGCATGATCAGCGAAACGACGGCAATTGCCAGCAAGAGAAGTTGGAACCCGACCAGTCCCTCGAAAATCCCCTCAGCCACGAATGAATGCACCGAGAAGTTGGCATACACGCCGCTGCGGGTCATAAAGGTGGCGTAAAAGACGGTGAGATACGTTGTCACGCCTAGCGCCAGGTTAGTCTTCCGCAAGCCGCCGTGCACGCGCTGGATGAGCATCCCATGCATCAGCGCAGTCAAGATTAACCATGGCACCAGAGACGAATTCTCGACTGGATCCCAGCCCCAGTAGCCGCCCCAGCCCAATGTTTCGTAGGCCCAATAACCGCCCAGCAGCAGCGCCAGGCCGAGAAACGACCAGGCAGCGATCGTCCAGGGCAGCGCGCGCTTGACCCAGGTATCATAATCGCGCCGCCACAACGCGGCCAGCGCAAAGGCGAAGGGGATCATCGACAGGGCATAGCCAACAAACAGGATTGGCGGATGGATGATCATCCAGAAATTGTGCAGCAGTGGATTGAGGCCACGCCCATCACCGGGGGTCAGCGCCACGCCGGTTGATGGATCGATCAGAGGCTGGAACGGGTTGAGCGCCAGCGTGAAACCCAGGATTGCCGACTGAATCATCATCACAACCAGCAGCACATACGGCTCAAAGTGCTTGGTGCGTCGGATCAGGAGCAAACTGGCTAGCGCGCCCCACAACAGCCAGATCATGAAGCTGCCCGGCTGCCCGGCCCAAGTGGCGGCAATGGTGAAGAAGAAATCCAAATCACGGGAACTGTAGTTATAGACGTAATCAAGATCGAAGCGTCGGGCCAGGAAGACCGTGATCAGCAGCACCCATGACATGACCACACCGGCCACTGCCGCAGCAACGCCAAACCGCGCATAGCTCAGCGCCGCGCGCTGACCGCGAATGACCAGACCGTAACTGATGGCTGCCAGCAGAGTCATGCCTAAACTGGCCATCAGCAGAAACGTGCCGAACAGGTACATAGCGTTTCTTTCCAGCAGTAGCATGAAGTCAGCCTGCGTCTTCGCGTGCCGTCCTGACTATGCTACCAGGTATCTGATCTGCCGATATGACCGATCACTTCACTTCTTGATACTTCGACGGGCATTTCACCAGCAGATCGTCAGCCATAAACGCCTGCTCCGTCGGATCATAGCGTCCGATTGCCACAATGCTGATTGCCCGCTCAAAGTTGGCTGGCCGCGGATCATCAGAGATCACTTTGATCATCTGCCCGTTCTCGTCCTGGAGCAGGAAGGTAAATCGCCCCTGCTCATCGATCTCGCCGGTGCTGCCCAGAAACCCGGCCAGTTGGACGCTGCGCGTGCTGCGCATGGCTTCTTCGACGCTGGTCGTGTAGGCGCGGAAACCATCCTGGAAGCCGAAAAAGCCATAGACCACCGCCAGCATGATGATGCCCAGACCAACGACGTGCAGTGGCTTGATCGCCAAGCCGCGTCGCGCTGGAGTCGTTGCAACTGCCATACTCGTCACCTTTAGACTGCTCAGTCTTAGCGATGTTCAACCGGTTCGCCTGTCTCGCGCACGCGCTGCACTTCGGCAGTAGGTAATGTTGACTCAGCGCGCTCGCGTTCACGTTCAAGTTCGCGGCGTAATGCGCGCGCTGCGGCATCGATGCGCCACAGGTAGATAAAGATTGTAATCCAGACCGATAATACGGCTATGGTTGCAATCAGAATGGCTGCATTATCCATACCCTTATGCCCTCCCGCGCTGAGCAACGGCCCATTGTAGGCCCAAAATAGCCGAACGCACCTGCCACATCCAGATAAAGAGTGCGGTGAAGCCGAGATTGGCGGCCATGAAGGTATAGAAGGTACGGCTGTTTTCGAGCAGCTTGGTGCCGGGCGCTTCCATGTTCAGTCGCACAGCCCCGCGCGCCGGATCGTACTCCTCCAGGCCGAGCTGAAACCGTGAACCAGGGAAGGTAGGCCGACTCGCCATACTACCCTCGCTCAGATCAAGGCTGGGGTAAAGAACTGCCTCATTCTGCAAACCAGGCGCGCTGACCTTGACCTCGGCCACCAGCAGATTGCCCTGCTGCTCCAGCCCCAACAGTTGCACCTTCTGATCACCCAGCAGCCCGACTTTGCCAACTTCGAGCACGATGCCTTCACAGTTGCTGCCCTGAATGAAGGCGCAATTGGGGTGCAGGGTGCTATCGGCAAGACGGGGGGCAACAAAGAAGAGGAATGGCATTGTCACAAACGCAAACAGCGAGTAAACAGCGCTCAACTGGCGCCGGCGTTGCACATCATCGATGGCGGCGCGCAGCGCAAACAGAGCCGCATAGATCAAAAGCAGCACAAAGATCGATGTTTGGCGCGGATCCCAGTTCCAGAAGATGCCCCACGCCACCTGCGAGAAGATCATCCCGGTCACGGTAGCCAGCATGGTGAAGAGCAGACCGGCTTCAGCGGCGGCTACCGCCCGATCATCGTCGCGTTCTTGCCGTCGCCAGAGGTACAAACCACTGAAGATTGCCGAGACGGTAAAGGCCACCACACTCACCCATGCGGTAGGCACATGAACGATCACGATTCGCCCTGAGTCACCAAGTCCCTCATACTGCGGCACGATCAGGAAGGTGGCAATAATGACACCGGCAATCCACAAACCAATCCCGATTTTTGCCGCCTGTGCCAGCCGTTGCGCCATGGCAACTCGCTTTCTAGCCCTTTGGGTGATTAATACCTGTCGTTTGACGCATCATACAACGTTGTTGTCTTAAAAGCAAGGAACCTTTGTCACGATTCAGTTGCGGATCGCAGCACGATCCTGAAAGGTTGTTTGGTTGCGGGGCAGCTCAAGACAGCAAGACGTTTCATGGCGGCGTCTCTTGATTTTGCTCTGCTACAGGCGCGACGCACTGTCGTTATGCAACACCGTGATGTAAGGCATTCGCATCAAGCTCAATCGGGTGGGCGCTGTCTGCATTGGTGCTTACCCCGGCTTTTTTCATTGTATCACGAGTGCAATTGCTCGTGTCGGCAAGAACAGCGCATGCGGCAAGATCGCGCGGCTATCGTGATCATAGCTCGCAAGCGCGTCTGCGGCGCGATCACGACTCCCAAACTGCCGGGAAGAGCATAAGTGACGCGGTGAAGGTCACCACAACATAGGCCAGCAGGAAGCGAAGCGGACCAAACACTACCTCAATGGCGACGTTTTCGAGGCTTTGCGCGGTGCCCTGAATGGCGACGATCAGCGGCGCGACCAGCAACGGGAAGGCCAGCACGGCAAAGAGCGCGCCTTTGAAGCTGGCGCGAGCGATAATCGCGGCGATGATGGTGGTCGCCGAGGTCAGGGCCAGGCCGCCAGCCGCCAGCATAGCGGTAAACGCCAGTGGACTGCCCACTCTGACCCGGATCAAGACGATGAAGAGGAGACTGGTGATCAGGCCGAGCGCGAAGACCAGCGCCAGATTGAACCAGAATTTGCCGAGAAAGACGGCAGTCGGGCTTGCCGATAGGCGCAGTGCGGCCAGCGTGCGCGCCTCTTCTTCGTAGACGAAGCTGCGCGAGAGGCCATTAAGCGCAGCGAAGAGGAGGGCAATCCAGAGCAGCGCCGACTGAATCAGCAGCGCCTCTTCGGTGCGACGCAGACCAAGAAATCCAACACCGAGACTTACGGCAGTGGCCGCGCTGACGGCAAACAGGATCAGGGTGTTGATGACATAGCGAGTGCGCAACTCGCATGCCACATCCTTCCGGAAGATAGCCCATGCTGCGCGCAGAGTGGCGCCGATCCCGCCGGCGGGCGGCGCTGGCAGCGCTGTCACGGTTGGCTGTTCGCGATCGATGGTCTCGCTCATGCTCGCACATCTTTCATCTACGCCGATCCGGCCAGGCTCAACAAGAGATCAGCATAGCGCAGTTCGCGCGGATCGTTCGTCGCAATGACTGTCAGACCGCGTTGACGCTGCGCAGTAATGATATGGTCAACGATCGCGGCGCCGCGCTCATCGAGAGTCACGGTTGGCTCGTCGAGCAGCAAGACCGGCGGGTCATGCAGCAGCGCGAAGGCATAGCGCAGGCGCTGCGCCATGCCAGAAGAGTAGGTCGCCAGCCGGTCGTGGCCGCGATGACCGAGGCCAACCCGCTGCAGGAGCGCCTTGAGATCGGCATCACTGATTGACAACCCGCGCACATGGGCGAAGAAGCGCAGATTTTCGATCCCGCTCAGCTCGCGGTAGAGCGCCAGATCAGGCGCAACCCAGCCGATCAGATGGCGGGCATCGCGCGGATCAAGCCGGTGAGTTCCCGTATCATAGACCACGGCGCCGCCGGTAGGAGCCTGCAACCCGGCCAGGATGCGCAGGAGCGTGCTCTTGCCACTGCCGTTCGGGCCGCTGATGACCAGCACTTCGCCCGAATGGAGTTCAAAATTGATGCCGCGCGCGATGGTATGGGGGCCGTACCCGGCGCTCAGTTGGGTGACGCGAAGGATCATGCGGCGTATCTGCGTAACAATGATTGCCAGTGTTGGCATTGGCCCGGCGCCCGACAACAGCGCCCTGCTCTGGTATTATAGCCGATGAAGCAGATACTGCATCCTGCGCATGAGACAGTGACAGCATAGCGCCCCGCTCGGCACGCCAATCCCCGGCTCAGACGGCCCTATCCCGCGCGCGGCCCACTTCCTGCTACTTAACGAGCGCTCCCTCGCGCTGCCGCCCTGCTGGTGAAGGCCGAGAGGGACGGTTATTCGTGCAGGTATATGATACCGACTTTAGATAGATAGTCACGTATTGGGTAGCCACGTCAACGCTGCCGCAGTGAGCAGAATGCGGCGGGAGCGCTCCGAAGAGCGGTTACTGGGGCAGAATCTATCGCGCGCCGAACGTTGGTAAGACCGGGATGGCGATGGCGTGGCCATCTCCTGCGCGCCCTCAGCGCCCGCCACTCTCCCGCTGGGAGCGGGGCGCAGCAGCGGGCGCTGAGGCACGACTCCCGCTGACGCGGGGGATTGCTTCGGGCGCTGGCGCGCCCTCGCAATGACATGGATCGGGACGGCGCCACACGCTCCTGACCAGACAGAAGGATAGCATGGGCGCGCGGGAAGCGCCGCGCGCTGATCTGAAGATGATTGGACACCTAAAGTTGGTATAAGGGCGGACAGAAAACATGTGCGCCAGCCTCGTTTTGCCGCATCGGAACGGCACAGGCTTGGGGTTGCGTTCCCCCTCTCCACCTGCGGTGGAGAGGGGGACAGGGGGTGAGGGCGTCTAATACCGACTTTAGATAGATGGTCACGTATCGGGCCGCCGCATCAACGCTGCCTCAGCGAGCAGGATGCGGCGGGAGCGCTCCGCAGAGCGGTTGCTGGGGCAGCACCGATCGCGCGCCGAACGCTGGGAGGACTGGGATGGCGGCGGCGTGGCCATTTCCTGCGCGCCCTCACTCCCGCCCCGCTCCCGCTGGGAGAGCGGAGCAGCAGCGGGCGCTGAGGCACGACTCCCGCTGACGCGGGGGATTGCTTCGGGCGCTGACGCGCCCTCGCAATGACATGGATCGGGACGGCGCCACATGCTCCTGACCAGACAGCAGGATGGCACGGGCGCGCGGGAAGCGCCGCGCGCTGATCTACAGATGATTGGACACCTAAAGTTGGTATAAGGCATCCCCAAGCCATGGAACGCCGTGCCGATCATACGTTCTGTCCGCCCCTGAATCCCGCTGGGAGAGGGGAGAGCAGCAGCGGGCGCTGAGGCACGACTCCCGCTGACGCGGGGGATTGCTTCGGGCGCTGACGCGCCCTCGCAATGACATGGATCGGGACAGTGCGGCGCGCTGCTGCCCCGGCGGGAGGATGGCGCGGGAACGCGGGCAGCGCCGCGCGCTGATCCGAACGGGAGCTGCCTCGTCACGGATCAGGCAACCACGCGCGCCCCGGTACGGTGAGCGTGATGCGACTGTTCGGTTGCTTTGGCAGAGATGATTGGATACCTAAAGTTGGTATGTGATCCATCAGCATGGAAGAACGCTCTTCCGCGCGCGCCGATCACCTGCGCCTGGTTGCAGGCAATCAGCGCTATCGCGCGGTGAGCAGATTGCGCCGATCAGTTCAGGTATTTGGTGGCCGTGTCGCGCGGGGTGGCGGCGGCAATCGTACTGGCCCCTGATTGACCGGCAAGGAATGGCCGGTCGAGTCAATTGCGACCGATGATGTCGGCGGAATGGAGTCATCGCGGCGCAACGGGGTTGCTGGCTGCGACGGGGACGCGGGCTTCGCCAGCGGGGCGGTGGTGGCCGTTTCACGCAAGAACGTCAGCAGGAGTTCGTTGAAACGATCAGCCTCATCAACAAACGGGAAGTGGCGACTATGTTCCATGCGCACAACCTGGGCCAGCGGCACGTGTGTGAAGAGATGAAGCTGGTTGGGATTAACAATGTCGTCGCGCGCGCCGTGAACAATCAGTGCGGGCACGCGCAACTGCTCGAGCAGAGGAGTCAGGTCGGTGCGCCACATCGAATGAATAGCGGCGCGAATAGTGTCAGCCGTCGATTTCGTGCTATCTTCCAGCACTTCGTCAACCGCCGGATCGAGTGAGTCGCCGAAGAAGAAGCGGAAGAGCGAGCGACGCAGCCAGGGCCGCCGGGCAAAGAACTCGGCGAAGAAGGGACGATCGACCAGCTTGAGCATCCACGAGAGCGAATTGCCATTGATGGGCGCGCCAACGGTAGCCACCTGCGCGACTCGTTCGGGATGGTCGAGCGCCGTCTTCAGCGCAACCATGCCGCCCATTGAATGGCCGACGATTGCCGCTCGCTCGATACCCATCGCGTCAAGGAAGCGGATCACCTGATCTGAGTAGCCCTGGATGGTTGGTATGTCGCTAGTGCGCGACTCGCCGAACCCCCAGAAATCGAACGAATAGGTGCGGTAGTGCTGGGAGACCACTTCCATCGTGGTATACCAGTACCGCCAGCTACCGAGCCAGCCGTGCAGGAACAGTACCGGTCGGCCTCGTCCGAAGACCTCGTAGTGGACGCGCTGATTATCAATGACGATAATGCTCATGCTGGCCTCGCCGTTGAGGAAGATCCGGTCGCGCGCGCGCGGAGTTGCGCGACATTATGCTCGCGCTCGTGCAGCGTCCGCCGCAGGCGCCATTGTAGCGTCGCAATGTCTTCTGAGATGCTGCGCAAATGGATCATTTCTTGTTCAAGCTCTTCGAGCAGCGCGCGCGTTTGCAGGGTCACAGCCATGGTATCACGCTCGTTGGCGAGTTGGGCAATGCGTTCCTGGATCGAGGAGAGCAGGCTCAACAGATTGATCCAAGCCTCATTTTCCTCAAGCTGGTGCTGACGCTGCTGCTGACCGCGAGTGTCGATCCACTGCTGAATCTGTTGTTGCAAAGCGGTAATGCGCTCTTCCAACTGACGAGCGACGCCAGGATCGAAATCGCGCGCAGTCTGAGCCGGCGTTTCATTGCCCAGTTGTTTCATCTGATATTGCAAACTGGTCATTGCCGCGCTCAATTGCGCCTGCCGCTGCATCACTGCCTCTTGTTCATTAAGCATATCGAGCAGCATATCGCGCAATTGCGCCGCCTCGCGCGCGCTACGACCGGCCTGTTGCTGAAGCAGGTGCGGCACGTACCAGAGCAGGATGAAGAGCAAGGTAATGATCGCGATACCGAGCGCAACGAAGAGTGCGGTCATAATATTCCTCCTGATCTCAGTCTGTAGTATACGTGATACTGCTCACTCCAGACCAGATCAGTGGATGACATCTGGATTACGCGCCCTGATCACCCGATCATGGCCGGCCAGATCGCGGTGCACACTAATATCAGCCGCCGGAAAAGCCTGACGCAGCAAATGAGCCACGTCTGCGGCCTGCCATGCGCCAATTTCGAGCAAAATGGCGCCGCCGGGGTTGAGATACGCAGGCGCGGCAGCGATGAGGCGACGGTAGCAAGCCAGACCATCGGGGCCGCCATCGAGAGCCAGATGGGGTTCGTGACGATACACGCCTTCATCGATGTCGCTCAAGATGGTGTAGGGCGGATTGCTCACGATCAGATCGACAGGGCCGGGCAGCGGCGTCAGCAGGTCGCCTTCGAGCAGGGTGATGCGCGATTGCAAGCCGTAGCGCGCGACATTGGCCGCCGCCACTGCGAGCGCATCACGGCTCAGATCGACGCCAAACACAGTTGCTTGCGGCAGATGCATCGCCAATGCGATTGCGATCGCGCCGCTACCCACGCCAATGTCGGCGATGGCCAGCCCTGGGCGGGCAGCGCATTGCGCTGTCGCAATCGCCAGTTCAACCAGCAGTTCGGTCTCTGGTCGCGGCACCAACACGCGCCGGTCAACCAGCAGATCGAGGCTATAAAACTCGCGATGGCCGATCAGGTAGGCCACCGGTTCGAGAGCGGCGCGTCGTTCGACGAGAGCGGCGAAGGCGGCCTGCTGTTCTGGCGAGAGCAAGGCAGTTCGTTCAGCCACCACTCTGGCCCGTGACCAGTTGAGGGTATAGGCCAGCAACAACTCGGCATCGAGCTGCGCAGTCGGTGATGACGAGCGCAGGCGAGCAACTGCGGCGCGCAGCGCTTGCTGAACAGTAAGCGGCGAATGCCCCAGATCAATCAAGTCGTCGCTCACTGAAATCGCGTCCGTCGAACGAGAGCAGTCGGCGCTTCTCATCAATCACCGTTTCAAGATGGACGGGTCGCGTCCAGATCTTATAGAGGTTGCGCATCGTCTCGCGCGCGTAATCCATCTTCAGATCGACGCCTTCATGGCGATGGCGCAGATACAGTTCGCCGCGATTGCCGTAGTTGCCGTCTTCCACCATTATCACCGGCTGACCAAAATTGGTCAGGCGGAAGAGCAGTTTCTCTTTGACCTCTTTGAACTCGCGCGAGGCGATCTCATAGAGGTCGGTATCGCGATTATAACGGAAGGTAAAGAGTTTCTGTTCCATGACGAATTCCGGGGTGAGGAATTCGTCGATGAAGGTCACGTCGTTGTAGAGACGGCGCACCTCGAAGATCTTCTGGCGACCGAGACCGAGCTGCCGATCCCACGAGCGTTTGAGCTGAATGTCGTCGCACTCCTCGTACTCTTTGCCGAATTTTCCTTTGTTCCAGCGGTCTTCGATATCGCGCAACAGTTCCAGACCGAGCTTATAGGGATTCAGGCGACCGCCGCTTGTGGCCACTACGCCGGAATGCAGATCGGCGAACGAGATGATCTCGGCGGCTGAAGCGACGCGCTGGGTCATAATGGTGCTGTGCCAGTAACTGTTGTGATTGATGAAACCCTGCGCGGCGTAGCGATGCGTCGCTGTCACTGAAATGTCGTAGACATCGGCGCTGCCGCGCTCGATCGCGATCACTTCATCCTGCCAGAACGCGGGCGAAGCCGGCGCGCGGCAGGCGCGTTCAAACGCAGCCGCGTCGGCAAGATACAGCATTGCGCCATCACGCTGCGTCAGCACGCCCAGATTCAGCAACAGCAACTGCGCCGTGGCCGCTACCTCACCGGATGGGCAGATCAGCCGCGTCGCGCGGTCGCCGGCTCGCGCGATAAAAGCGCGCAGGAAGGCCACCACCTGCGCGCGCGGCGAGCGCCGGATGGCATCGAGCGCCACCGGATCGGCGACAGTTGCGCAGCGTTCGCCAAGGCGCGCTGCCAGCCGGTCGTCGATCAGCGCGCTGCGATAGCCGCGCCTGCTCGAGCGGTTTGAGCGTGTCTCAGAGACCGCGCCGGCCACGGCCAGCACCCGCGCCGGCAGCCGACGCCGACGCAGCTTCACCGGGTTCGTAGCCCACAACTCAGCGCCGCCGCTGATCCGCACCTGATCGCCGACGCGGATCTGATCGAGGCGTCGCCATGCGCCATCGGCCAGCATGATCCGATGGTTGTGCGAACCGGTCAGAGTCAGACCAGCGCGGGTGCGAATCGTCACTGTGGGATAGCCGGTAAAGCAATTCCAATCATACACCGTCTGGAGTCGCTCGCCATCGCTGACCTGAGCGCGGTAGCGTTGCGCCACCAGCTCGCGCATCGGCATCATGCCGCGGTCAGTCAGGATCAGGCTATCGCCGTCGAGACAAGCCCAGCCCTCATTAAGAATCTTGGTCATTCCCTGCGGAGCAAAATAATACGCCTCATCGCGAATGATTTCGAGCACGGTATGCTGCCAGCTCTCCAGCGGAGCAAAATTCATCAGGAACAGCAGCACATCGCGCTGGGGATTTTCCGGGAAACGACGCTGACGGGCTCGCTCTTCTTCGAGTTTGCGGCGTTGCGCAGCCAGAAATTCGGGCGGGTTGATATAGTCGCGCATGTATTCACGCTCAACCGGCAACCCCTCGACAACCGGCGGCTCCTCGTCGCTCACGATGGGGCGGGGAGTAACCGCTTCGGGACGGCGAATGTAGGGCGCGTGGTAATCAATCAGATTTTCGAGTGACAGGCAGGTATCGATAAAATCTTCCACCGTATCGTAGCCGATGCGGTCGATGATGCGCTGGATGCGCGCGGCGTGGTTGGCCATGGCATCAAGCATCTTGCGATTGGTGTGGGCAAACCACATGTTATTCTTGAAGAAATCGACGTGACCGGTGACGTGAGCCATCACCATCTTCTGGGTCACATCTTCATTTCCCTCAAGCAGATACGCATACGCAGGGTTGTTGTTAATCACCATCTCGTAGATGGTGCTGCCCGTCCAGATATGGCCCTTGAGCAACTGATCGTATTCCATCCCGAAACGCCAGTGAGGATAGCGAGTGGGAAAACCGCCGAGCGCCGCCGTCTCGTAGAGGGTGCGGTAATCGAGCACTTCGTAAATGATCGGGAAGAAATCGAGGCCATACTCACGGGCGATCTGCTCGATTTCTTGCCGGGCCTGTTCGAGATGAGCGGGAAGGCGGGTATTCTTCATAGCGCACCAGTTGCGATAGCGCGATCAGCGACCTTTGCCGAGGAAGGCGCGAATCGCATCGTAAATATCATCACGGTCGGCAATTTCGGCAATGACTACCCGGTCGTCGCCGCGAAGATACTCTTCGAGATCGTGGGCAAAGCGCCCGGAACCATACAGCGAACGCACCTGGCCGTAGCAGAACAGATTGACTTTAGGCAGCAGCTCACGCTTGAGCAATTCGACACACTCACGGGTGTCGCCGCCGCCCCAGTTATCGCCATCGGAAAAGTGGAACGGGTAGATATTCCATTCGGTTGCCGGGTAGCGTTCGTCGATCAACCGATTGCAGAGCTTGTAGGCTGATGAGATCTTGGTGCCGCCGCCCTCACGGATATGGTAAAAGGTCTGCTGATCGACCTCTTTTGCCGCCGCATCATGCACGATATAGCGGATTTCGATCGATTTATATTGCGAGCGCAGCCATGTCTCGATCCAGAAGGCGGTCATGCGCACCAGCTCTTTCTGCTCGGTGCCCATCGAGCCAGACACGTCCATCATATAGATAATGACGGCGTTGCTTTCGGGCATGAGCGTTTCTTTCCACGACCGATAGCGCATATCTTCGGGGATGGGAACGACAACCGGATTATTAAGATCATACTCACCGGCGGAAATCTGACGACGCAGCGCTTCACGGTACGTGCGCTTAAAGTGCCGGAGCGAATTGGGGCCAGTCCGGCGAATGCCGCTGTACTTATCCTTTTCGCTGATCAGATTTTTCTTGCCTTTCGGCTGAATGTTGGGCAATTGCAGCTCTTCACCCAAAATCTGGGCCAATTCTTCAATCGACACATCGACTTCGAGGATGTGCTGGCCGGGTTCGGCGCCGGCCTGCCCCGCGCCCGACTGACCATCGCCCTGCGCGATCGGATCGCCGACATCGCCGTCGCCCTGACCAACACCGCCGCTCTGCCTGGCGCCGTAGCGAAACTGCGGAATATCGATCTGGGGAATGGGAATGCTGACATAGCGCTTCCCCTGGCGCCCGATCAGCTCACCTTGCGACATATACTTGCGCAAGTCTTTCTTGATCCGACCGCGCACAATCTCACGGAAGCGACTCAGATCGCGTTCAGCTCGTTTCATTGACATTGACATAGCAGCACCACGGTATGGGTAGCGGAGGAGGGCGAGCGCGCGCCCCCCTCCGCATCTGCGTTTGCCGGTATCCGCCGTCGCCGCTGGACACGACGCGCGATGCCACCAGCCCAGGGCATATTAACGACGGGTATCGCCACGGGCGAAGATCGACGCCACGTAGTTCAGCACGTCGGTCGCCGACTGTTCATTGTAGCCAAAATCGCGGATCAGACGGGCTTTGACCACATCGATCTTCTCTTGCGTTTCGCGATCGATCACCCGTGAAACGAGCGAAGTGAGCTTGATGCTGTCCTTTTGATCCTCGAACAGTTTCAGCTCAAGCGCCTTGTGCAGGCGCTCATTGGTGCGGTAATCGAAGGTCTTGCCTTCGATTGCCAGCGCGCCGATGTAGTTCATAATCTCGCGCCGGAAGTCATCCTTGCGCGACTCGGGAATATCGATCTTCTCTTCGATGCTGCGCATCAGCCGCTCGTCAGGCTCCTCGTACTGGCCGGTGTAGCGATTGCGCACCTTTTCGCGCTGGGTGTAGGCCTTGATGTTATCGATATAGTTGGCGCACAGGCGCTTGATCGCCTCTTCATCAGCCGAGATTGCGCGCTGAACTTCATTCTTCACGATCTCGGTATACTCCTCGCGCACAACGGCCAGCAGGTCGCGGTAGCGCTTGCGCTGCTCTTCATCAGTGATCAGAGCGTGGTTCTTGAGACCACTCTCCAGCTCGTTGAGCACCATGAAGGGGTTGATGTAGCCCTCTTCCTGATTGCTGACCAGCGCATTCGAGATCTTGTCCTGAATATAGCGCGGCGAGATGCCCTCCATGCCCTCGCGCACCGCCTCTTTACGCAGCTCCTTGATGTTATCTTCGGTGAAGCCGGGCAGCGTCTTGCCGTTGTAGAGTTTCAGCTTCTGCAACAGGGTCAGATTGGGCTTCTTCGGCTCTTCGAGCCGGGTCAAGACTGCCCACATCGCCGCCATTTCGAGCGTATGGGGAGCGATATGGACGCGCACCTTCTTGCGGTTGAAGTCGCGCTCGTAGATGCGCACCTCATCGCGCAGGCGGGTGACGTAAGGAATATCGATGCGCACGGTGCGGTCTTTGAGCGCCTCCATGAACTCATTGTTCTCGAGGCGGCGATACTCCGGCTCGTTGGTGTGACCGATGATCACCTCGTCGATATCCGTTTGGGCAAACTTCTTCGACTTGATCCGGTGTTCCTGAGACGCGCCGAGCAGGTCGTAGAGAAAGGCCACATCGAGCTTGAGCATTTCGACAAACTCGATGATGCCGCGGTTGGCGATATTGAATTCACCATCGAAATTGAAGGCGCGCGGATCAGAGTCGGAACCGTAGATCGCGATCTTGCGATAGTTGATATCGCCGGTCAGCTCGGTGCTGTCCTGATTCTTCTCGTCTTTGGGCTGGAAGGTGCCGATGCCGATCCGATCCTGCTCGCTGAAGACAAGGCGACGGACGCGGATATGGTTCATTACCTTCATCCAGTCACCATCGTAGCGTTGCATCAGCTCGCGGAAGTGGAAGCGACAGACCGGGCAGAGGTCGCCTTCGATCCGAATCTGCTGATCAGGTTCGAGGGTCTCGTTGATCCGCTCAACAAACTTCGCGCGCAGATCGCGCGGAATGAGGTGAAGCGGCTCCTCGTGCATCGGACACTTCTCCCACTCCGACTCGGGCACCTGGCGCCAGTCGAAGGTGTCGTGGTTCTCGATCACGCCGGGGTACCAGTCGTAGGTGTAGAGCGCGCCCGCCTCTGTGCGCGAATAGTGTTCCAGCCCGCGCTTCAGGCGCCGCACGATGGTCGATTTCGATGAGCCAACCGGCCCGTGCAGCAGCAACACGCGCTTTTCGGTGCCATAGCCGCGCGCGGCGCCCTTGAAGAAGTTGACCAGCCGCATCAGCGGGATTTCGAGACCGAAGATCGCGTCATCGCCATCGAACGACTCGTCAGAGAAGAACTTGTAGCGAATAAGCCGCTTCTTGGCATCGATGAACTCCTCGGTGCCATACGACATAATCATGTCGTACACCCGCTGGAACGCATTCCGGGCTACGCGAGGATTACGGACAACGATGTCGAGATACTCGGCAAAGGTGCCACGCCAGTTGAGCTGCTGAAAATGGTAGCGATCCTGCTGTTCGCCAATCATCTTCATCAGCTCGAAACCGGATAGGGTCATGTTCATACGTCCTCCTGCTGAGGGATGTCTCCGCCAGCTCGCCAGCGGAGGTTGAATGGGTTTTCTGCATGCGTCACCGCGCTCGGTGATACACGACATCAACCGTGATACCAACGTGTAGGGTGCGAACTGGCGAAGGAGCGGCGATGCTACCGCATGCCAGTGAGCTCGCGCGCCGTAGATGACAGCTTGGCGGCTCTGGGAAAGCAATACGAGGAATCTTTCAAGTGAGAGTATTATAACAAGGTGTCTGGCAACCGTCAAGAACTTTATGTCTGGTTGATCATCTGTTCCACATGTCAAGGAGGCCACTGGTGACCGAAGTTGATATTGTGATTTTCGTCGTGCTGGGGTTGTTTACCGTGTTCGGTCTGTACTGGGGATTGATTCGACAGGTGTTATCGGTAGTCGGACTGATCGTGGGTTTTATGCTGGCGGGTCAATACGGCACCGAGGTGGCAATCTGGCTCGGCTCGCTCATCAGCGATCCGAATCTGGCCCAGGCATTAGGATTTCTGGCTGTGCTCTTGCTGGTCAGCGGGACGGCCAGTCTGATCGCTTCACTGCTCCACACGATGGCCGGCCTGGTCTTTTTAGGCTGGATCGATCACCTGCTGGGCGCAATTCTGGGACTGGCGCAAGGCATCATCGCGGTGACGGCGGTGCTGATTGTGCTGGTGGTTTTCCCCATCGATCCGTGGAGTGGATGGTTGCGCAGTTCGCTTTTTGCGGGCTGGATGCTGCGGCTCGGCGAGCCATTGACGATGCTGTTGCCAGAGTTGTTTACCGCTGCGGTACGCGCGTTCAACGAGTTTGGGATTCTGCCTTAGCGCTGCGCGCTCAGCGGGTCGGCGCCGGCTGGGCCAGACTGGCGTACAGCGCTTCGTAGCGCGGCAGGAGCTGGTCGGCGGCAAAGCGCTGGCTGGCCATAAGCCGCGCCGCGCTGCCGAGACGCTGCCGTTCGGCAGGCTCGTTGAGCAGACGGATCGTCCATTCCACCATGGCCGCCAGCGTTGGCGCCAGGATACCGGTAGCGCCGTGGTCGATGATGTCGGGCGTGCCGCCGGTCGGCATGGCGATGATCGGCGCGCCGAGAGCGGCGGCCTCGATCAGCGCGCGGGCGAGCGGTTCGCCCCAGTTTGAGGGGAAGAGAAAGAGATCGCAGCGCGCCGTCAACCGCAGCAATTCGTCGTGATCGACCCAGGCCAGCACCTGCCCTGAGAGGCCGCTGCGGGCCAGCGCAGCGGTGAGCGCAGGCCGTAGCGCGCCATCGCCGGCGATCAGCAGGGTAAAGGGGGGCAATTCGGCGCGGCGGGCGGCCAGCGCCGCGATCAGGTCGAGCAACAAACCGGCGCCTTTGTTGACTTCGAGTTTGCCGGCGAAGAGTAGCAGTGCGCCCTGCCAGACTGCGCGGGGCGGCGCGGCGGCAATGGCATCGCTGGCCGCCAGATCAACCAGATTGGGCAAGACGTGGATGCGGGCCGGATCGACGATGCGTTCCAGTCGCCGGGCGATGTAGCGACTGGGCGCGATGACGGCATCTGCGGCGGCGAGCAGGGCGGCGCGCCGCCGCAGGTGGGCGCGCATGTAGGGAATGGCAGGCCATGCCAGCAGGCCGCGCGCGGGGCCAAGGCGAGCCAGCAGATCGGTAGCCATAGCCGCCCATGTGCCGCCGGGATGCGGGATGCGATTGCCGTGCAAACCGGTGGCGAAGTAATCCCACGGCCAGTGGTCGCGCACGGTCACTACCACCGAAGCGCGCAGCGCAGCGCGGGCCAGCACCGCAGCGGCAGCAGCCTGGGTGTGCTGGGCATGAATGACATCGACGCCGCCCTGTTCGCGGGCCGCGGTGACGATGGCTGCGGCCAGGCGGGGCCAGAAGCGTTCGTGGCGAAAGTAGTTGTTGAGAAAAGGCAGGCGCGGCGCCCAATACGGCACCCGCGTGAGCAGAAGATGAGCGACGCGCGCGTCAGCAGGCGGGCGACAGGGCTGACGGCAGGGCAACAGCACATGAACGCGATGCCCGCGGGCATGCAGGCCGTTCGCCAGCGCGTATGCGCTCCAGGCCGCGCCGCCGCGCCCATCAGGGGGAAAGACATCGGTTGGCATGAGGATGCGCATTGTCAGTAGTTCTCCGCAGTGGTCGCCCGAAGAGATGATAGCATATCCGGCGTCGTCAACCGCCATGCCCGGCGGGATTGCAGGGCGCGCGGCGTTCGACACATGTTGCGGCTTCAGCCAGGGACTTTGTCCCTTTTGTGTAAACCACCCGCAGCGCGCCGGGTTTGCGGCGTTCTATAATGATGGCGATAGCGTCAGGGCATGCGCGAAAGGAGCCGTGGCATGAGCGAGGTAGAACGACCAATTTGCCGCTTCCCGGTCGTCGAGCGACTCGACGAACTGCCGCCCGACATTCGTGAGCGGATCGAAGTTGTCGCCGCCAAGAGCGGATTCATCCCCAACGTCTTTTTACTGCTGGCCAGCCGACCAGAGGAGTTTCGGGCCTTTTTCGCCTATCACGATGCGCTGATGGATCGGCCATCGAACCTCAGTAAAGCGGAAAAAGAGATGATTGTAGTCGCCACCTCAGCGGCCAACGATTGCCTCTACTGCGTGGTGGCACATGGCGCGATTCTGCGCGCGCGGAGCAAGAATCCGCGCCTCGCTGAACAGATTGCTGTCAATTACCGGCGGGCAGAGATCACCCCCCGTCAGCAGGCCATTCTTGACTACGCGCTGAAAGTTGCTGTCGACTCGGCCCGACTGAGCGAAGCCGACTGGCAACCGCTGTACGAACACGGCTTGTCGCTGGATGACATCTGGGAGATCGGCGCGATTGCCGCCTTTTTTGCGATGAGCAACCGACTGGCCAACATGAGCGGGTTAAGGCCCAACGATGAGTTCTACGCAATGGCGCGCTGAGCGGCAGGCGCCTGTCAACAATTGCAAAGGAAGGCATCATGATTTCCCGCATTGGGCGAGGATTGATTCTGGCGGGGATGATCACGCTGATTGGGTTCGGCAGCGGTTGCAATGAACGCCCGTCGAGCGGCGCAGCGACAACGGCCACGCCAACGCAGCCAATTGCGGCTGAGCCTGGAAACACACCGACAGCGCTGACAGTAACGACGACTCCGACGCTGGGGCTGGCGAATCCCGCTGCGGTGCACTGCCAGGAGCAGGGCGGTCAGTGGTCGATCAGAAACGCAGCGAATGGCAGCCAGTTTGGGGTATGTCTCTTTGCCGACGGCAGTGTCTGTGAGGAATGGGCATTTTTTCGGGGTGAATGTCGGCCCGGCGACTCGTACACCACGACGCCGACGGTCACCAGCGCAGACAACACCGATCCGCGGCTGGCAGCGCTCTTCGCGACAGTCTGGCAGACATTGCCGACCGGCGCGTTTGAAGAGCTGGTCGCGCAGCCGATCACAGGCAGTGATGGCAAGCAATTCTGGCTGGTATCAAGCAGTGGATTGCGCTCATTCGAGCCAGCAACCGACGCGCCGCACTTTATCGCCATCTATGTTGATGATGCCAATGGCTGGCGCGAGCTGGATCGGCGCGAACTGACGAGCGATCAGCGAGAGTTCAACCTCGCCCCAGACTATATTGATGCGATTGAGCGCGTCCAGATTACGCCAGATCGGATCTGGCTTCAGGTTGCCGGCGGGATGGGCGCGCACAGCGGCAGCTACCATCTGTTCAGTTTTGACGGTCAGCGCTTGCGGCTCGAAGTCGAGGGATTCGCGTCCAGTCCTGGCATTGGCTTCATTGACGACGTGAACGGCGACGGCATCAATGATGTAGTGCTCAATCTCTCCGAGCGGTATATCTTCTGCTATGCCTGCGGCGTCTACTACCCCTACTATCGGGTCTACACCTGGGACGGCAACGGCATGCTACGGCTCGATATTGCTGATCTCGATCCGGCTTACCAGAATGCGCCCTTCGCCGAACTCAACCAGCGAGCGGTGACGCTGGCCAAAGCCGATCTCTGGGCGGAAGCGCTGGAGGCCATCAATCAGGCAGTGGCGCTGGCCGGCGACGCCGATCCGCCGACACAGGCCGGCACGTTGCGCTGGAATCAGACGCTGATCCGTGTCATGCACGACGCGCACCGGCGCGCGATTGAGGAGAGCGCCTACCCGTTGGTGAACTACGTCTTCTATGGCGATGCGGCGAGCGCGGTCAACCTGATGCGGACCGTTGATCCGGCGCGGTTATTTAGTCTCAAAAACCCATTGATCGTGGGCACAGTGGCCGAAGGCTGGGAGACATCACTGGGCGACTATCTGATAACCGCCAGCGATCGGATACTGGCGGTACATCCGGATCGGGCCGAGGTCTGGTTTATCCGGGCCTGGGGCCTGTTTCTGCGCGATCCCAGCGATCCGGAGATCGGCGCTGCACTGGCGCAGGCGGCGCAGTTGCAACCCGCTGATCCATTGTTTGCGTTCTTCGCGACGCCGCGCCAGCGCTGAGCAAGGCACGGCGCAACTGCATCGCGCTTGTTGCGCCGGCTGACGCTTCCTCCTCGCTCGCGACGACGATCTCGCTAACAGCGATGCCGTGCAGGGAGCGGCGTTGCCTGAGCAACGTCGCTCCCTGATCAGCGCAGCGATCACGCGCCGATCACAACGGCGCGGATCCTACCCTTCCCACTGTTCCAGCCGCTGCTTGACCGTCGCCAGGAAGCGATCGGCGGTTGCGCCATCGGCGATGCGGTGGTCGAAGGTGAATGAGAGGTAGCAGAGCGGACGAATCGCAATCGCATCCTGACCGTGCTGGGTGATAACGACCGGTCGTTTGACGACCGCGCCGATACCGAGAATCCCGGCCTGCGGCTGATTGATGATCGGGGTGGCGAAGAGACTGCCGGTGACGCCGTGATTGGTGATGGTGAAGGTGCCGCCTTGCGTCTCTTCGGGGCGCAGGCGTTTGGCGCGAGCGCGTTCAGCCAGATCATTGACCGCGCGCGCCAGGCCGAGCAGGTTCTTCTCATCGGCATCAGGGATGACCGGCACGAGCAGCCCTTCGTTGAGGGCCACCGCCACGCCGATATTGATCCGGCGGTGGATAATGATCCCCTGGTCGGTGAAGCTGCCGTTGAAGACCGGCACGGCCTGCAAACCGGCAACGGCGGCCATCACGAAATACGGTGTCAGCGTGAGCCGCACTCCCTGGCGGTTGAACTGTTCCTGATGCGCAGCGCGATGCGCCAGCACCCGACTCAAATCCACCTCCATCACGGTAGTCGCGTGCGGCGAGGTGCGCACCGAGCGCGTCATGTGTTCGGCGATGCTGCGCCGCATCGGCGTCAACGGCACCAGTTCGGCATCGGCGGGAAGGTCGATCGGTGTCGTCGATGCAGGCGCACTTACGGGCGACGGCGCGACTGCCGGCGACGGCGCGGCTACCGACGCGGGCGCGCTTGCCGGCGACGGCGCGACTGCCGGCGACGGCGCGGCTACCGGCGACGGCGCAACCACCGGCGCGGCTGCCGCCTGTCGATCGCGTTCGGCGAGGAATCGGAGCACGTCTTGCTTGGTGATCCGCCCATTCTGGCCAGTGCCGCGGATCTGCGCCGGATCGAGGTTATGCTCGGCCAGCAAGCGGGCAACGACCGGCGAGAGGTAAGGATTGCGGCCATCGGCCAGCGATGGGGGCGCGGCAACGGCTGCGGACGTCGCAGCGCTGGCAGCGGTGGCCGCGACAGCAACGGCACTCGGCTGCGGAGCCGGCGCTGCCACCGGCTCACCGGCTGGCGTCAGGCGCGCGATCACCGTGCCGACACGCACCGTCTCGCCCTCAGGAACCAGAATCTCGTGGAGGATACCGGCAGCCGGCGCCGGAACCTCGGTATCGACCTTATCGGTCACCACTTCCAGTAACGGCTCATACTTAGCGACAGGCTCACCCGGCTGTTTCAACCAGCGCCCGACGGTGCCTTCGGTCACGCTCTCACCGAGTTGAGGCATCTTAATCTCGATCATGTTGTTTCACCCAACTTGATGCAACGATGTCTTAGTACGCAGCCAGTCGGCGCATTGCCGCCGCAATCGAGGCCGACGACGGCATAAACGCAGCTTCGAGCGAATGGGCGAAGGGCATCGCCGGCACATCTGGCCCGCCGATGCGCATAACCGGTCCATCAAGATACTCAAAGGCATGCTCGGCGATGATCGCCGCCACTTCGCCGCCGAAACCGCCGAACAGATTATCTTCGTGAACGATCAGCGCCTTGCCCGTGCGCCGGACACTCTCAAGCACAGTGTCGGTATCGAGCGGACGGAGCGTGCGCAGATCCACCACCTCGACACTCACCCCCTCGGCAGCCAGCGTTTGGGCAGCTTCGAGGCAGTAGTGCAGCATGAGGCCGTAGGCAAACACCGACAGGTCTTCGCCGGGACGCTTGATGTCGGCGGGGCCGATCGGCACCCGGTAATCTTCTTCGGGAACGAAGCCTTTGATCAGGCGATAGGTCTTCTTGTGTTCAAAAAAGAGCACCGGATTCGGATCCTCGATAGCGCTCTTCAGCAGCCCCTTCGCATCGTAAGGGGTCGCGGGCGTCACCACCTTCAGACCAGGGACATGCGCGAAGAAGGCTTCAACACTCTGGCTGTGGTAGAGCGCGCCATGAATACCGCCGCCGTAGGGCACGCGAATCACCAGCGGCACTTCCCAATCGCCGTTGGATCGATAGTGGATACGGGCCGCTTCCTGTACAATCTGATTAAACGCGGGCGCAATAAAATCGGCGAACTGGATCTCGGCAATCGGGAGCATATCGTTCATTGCCGCGCCAATGCATGCGCCAACGATCACGCTCTCGGCCAGCGGCGAGTCGATCACGCGCATTGGTCCATACTTATCGTACAGCCCTTCGGTCACCCGAAAGACGCCGCCACGCTTCCCGACATCTTCGCCAAAAATAAACACGCGCGCATCGGCAGCCATTGCCTCGTCGAGGCCCTGCCGGATCGCTTCAAGCAGATTCATCTCAGGCATGGGATCCTCCACAATCACTCAACGCCGCGGGCGGACCGGAGCATAGACATGGTCGTAGAGCGTCTCAGGTTCGGGCATCGGCGCGCGCTCCGCCTCTTCAGTGGCCTGATCGACAATCGCCGCAATCTCGGCGCGCAGCTCTTGCTCCTCGGCATCACTGAGCAGGCCGTGCTCGCGCAACTGGGCCACGAAGCGAACGATAGGATCCTGATGACGCACCAGGGTCAATTCATGCGCCGGTCGATACGAACGATCATTATCGTCGCTGGAGTGAGCAGTCATGCGCACCACGCGCGCTTCAATCAGGGTCGGGCCATCGCCGCGCCGCGCGCGGTCAACGGCGCGGCGGGTCACTTCATACATCGCCAGCACGTCGGTGCCATCGACGCTAATGCCGGGTATGCCGTAGGCTGGGCCGCGATCGGCAACGCTGGCGATGGCCATCTGCTGGCGCTGCGGCACACTGATGGCGTATTCATTGTTTTCGCACTGAAAAATAACCGGCAGCCGATGCACGGCTGCCAGATTGAGCGCTTCGTGAAAGTCGCCCTGGCTGGTGGTGCCCTCGCCGAACGACACCCATACTACGGCGTCGCCGCCTTTAATCTTCTCGGCCAGTCCGATGCCGGCAGCATGCGCAATCTGCGTGCCAACCGGCGACGATTGGGTCACAATTTTCAGGCGACGACACCCGTAGTGCGCGGGCATCTGTCGCCCACCGGAACTAGGGTCAGTAGCGCGGGCAAACAATCCCAGCATCACCTCGGTCGGGGTCATCCCCATCACCAGGACGGTAGCCAGACCCCGATAGTAGGGTAAGGTAAAATCCTTGCCGCGCGTCAGGGCAAAGGCTGCGCCCACCTGCGCCGCTTCGTGCCCCTGGCAACTGATGACAAATGGCGCTTTGCCGGCCCGATTGAGCAGCCACATTCGCTCATCGAGCGCGCGCGCCAGCATCATATAGCGCAACATGCTGCGCAGCGTCTGTGGTGACAGATCGTGACCGAATCCCGGACTGGCGCTCACTTCATTGATCGAGAGAGTCATAGCTACAAACCTCCTCTGTAATCGCGCCAATAGAACACCATTACCCGCCACGGTTCGCCGTAGCGGGGAGCGACAACACAGGCGCGCTTTACTCCTTGTCGCTTTCGTTCCGTCCCCATCGACGGCGATTGTGCGATCAGGTGATCATGAATAGTATAGCCGAAAATTGGGGTCAGAGGGAGGGGGAGAAATGGCCCTGCGCGCGCGGGCGAGCATCCCCGCAATTATCTGCGCGGGGTGGAGCAAATGCCGCACCGCTCCACTCCCGTCTGAATCGGGAAGCTCTGCTCGGTTCAGACGGCGCCGCCCTATCTTCCCGGCAGATGCAAGACGAGGTGTTCGAGCGCCAGTTGCGGATTGACATTCTCGCGCAATTGCTGACTGACGAGCATGATCCGCTGCAAGAACCTGAACGCATCGGCTGGAGTGATGCGACGGGCCAGAGCGCGCAAATCAGCCTGACGGTCACGATTGGTAATCGCCTCTTCGCAGCCGGCAGCAATCTGAATAACATCACGCCACCAGCTCTGCCACAATTCCAGCCATTCCAGTACCGTCTCCTGTTCGCCGTTGCGGTACTCTTTGGCCCGCTGCTCGGCCCAGCGCAGGCCAGCGTTGAGATCAGCGCCGCCGAGCGCAATCAATTCAGCGAGACGCTCGCGGCGCGCCTCCTGGGCTGCCGGATCGGCCAGCAGATCGATTGCCCAACCGATTCGTCCGCCGCTCCAGGCCGCCAGCAGTTCTGCCTGAGCAGGATCGGCGCCGCGCGCGCGCAACGCGGCGGCCACCTGCGCTCGCGCCAATGGTCGCAGCCGAATCACCCGGCAGCGCGAGACAATGGTGGGCAGCAACTCATTGCTATGCGCTACCAGCAGCAAGATCGCGTAATCAGGCGGTTCCTCAAGCGTCTTGAGCATGGCGTTAGCCGCCTCTTCGCTGAGACGTTCGGCATCGTGAAGGATCAGCACGCGACGCGCAGCTTCGTAGGGGCGCAGAGTAATATCCTGCTGCCACTCGCGAATGGTCGCAATCTTCAGTTCCTTCTGCCGGGCCGCTTCATCGGCTTTAGCCGCCGCCGCCTGCGTGGCCATCCCGGCAATCCGCACATCGGGATGGATACCCTGCTCGATCCGACGGCAGGCGCGACATTGCAGACACGGATCACCGCTCTGACGTTCACAGTTGAGCGCCTGCGCCAGACGCAATGCCAGCAGCGCCTTGCCCACTCTCGGCGGCCCGACAAACAGGTAGGCATGGGCGATCTGACCGGTGCGGATATTCTGCCGCAACTGCGCGACAGCCCACTCGTGGCCGTAAATATTCCACATACACTGAGCAGCGCTCATGATTAGGGGCGCGCCATATCGGAGTTAGCCTGTTCCAGCCATCGTAGAGCGGCTGCGGTCCCGCATTCACATGCGCCGGAAGGCGAGCACCGCATTCACGCCGCCAAAGCCGAACGAGTTCGAGATCGCCACCTGCAAGGCAGCAGCGCGGGCCACGTTCGGCACATAATCGAGATCACACTCCGGATCGGGATGTTCCAGATTGATCGTTGGCGGAATCTGGCCGTGGCGCAGAGCAAGGATGGTGGCCGCCGCCTCAACCGCGCCTGCCGCGCCGGTCAGATGACCGATCATCGACTTGATCGAACTAATCGGGACACTGTAAGCATACTCGCCGAACACGTGTTTGATTGCTCTGGTTTCAGCAATATCGCCTGCCGGCGTGCTGGTGGCATGGGCATTGATGTAATCAACCTGCTGCGGGGCCAGGCGAGCCTGCTGCAAAGCGCGCCGGATGGCCAGCGCTGCGCCCTCGCCATCGGGATCGGGCGCAGTCACGTGGTAGGCATCTGCCGAAACGCCATAGCCGATCAGCTCAGCCAGCACCGGCGCCCCCCGCCGCTGCGCCCCGCTCAGCCGTTCGAGCACCAGCACTGCCGCTCCCTCACCCGGCACAAAACCGTCACGAAGCGCATCGAACGGGCGTGAAGCGCGTGTCGGCTCGTGATTGCTCCGCGTGCTCAGAGCGCGCAAGACGCAAAAGGCGCCCAGACTGAGCGCAGTGATTGGCGCTTCCGTGCCACCGGCCAGCATCACCTCGGCATCGCCGCGCCGGATCACCTCAGCCGCCTCGCCGATCGCCTGCGCGCCGGCAGCGCACGCAGTGCAGATCGCGGTCGTATAACCACGCAATCCGAGCTGGATCGCCACCTGACTTGACGGCATATTGGGCAGCGCTGCTGGAATGAAGAAGGGGCTAATCTTCATGCCGCCGCGCTGGATCAGCGTTGTCGCCGCCTGTTCCACATCGGGCATTGACGTTGTGCCGCTGGCGATCAACACGCCAATCTCGTCACGCGCCATGCGTTCGATCGGCAGATGAGCCTGCTCGACCGCCATACGCGCTGCGGCTACCGCCATCTGGCTGGCGCGCGACATTCGGCGCGCCTCTTTCGCCTCCATGAAGCGTTGCGGCTGAAAATCGAACACCTGACCGGCAATCTGGCAGGGATAGTCGCTGGGATCGAAGAAGTTAATGCGCGAGATCGCGCTGCGCCCGGCAGTCAATCCGCTCCAGAACGGTTCGACCCCAACCCCAAATGGTGAGACAACGCCCATCCCGGTTACGACAATCCGCTGATCGGCTGGCAGGTGGTCGGTTGAGATTGGCTGGGGATCAATGGCCGGCTCATCAGCCAGCACTTCGGCCAGCAATGCTTCGATCTGCGCTTCGATTGCCTCATCCGGCACATGCTCACGCACCAGACCGAGCAGCTCGGCTCGCAACGCTGCGCGCCGATCCAACGCTCGCGGGGTCATGTTCGCCTCCCGTTCTTCAACCTTTCAAGGGCTGAATTATACCACGCGCCTGCATCGCGTGTGGTATCATACGTAACGCTGCGCTGGGCATTGCCACTGTGGAGACCATCATGAGTGCCGCGCTATCCGCTCTTATCCGGCCTGACATTGCCGATCTCGAACCATACACGCCGATCGTTCCGCTTGAGGTGCTGGCCGCGCGCCTTGGCCTGCCGGTCGAGCGAATCGTTAAGCTCGACGCCAACGAAAACCCGTATGGGCCGGCGCCCGCCGCGCTCGCCGCGCTCGCCAGCGCGACGAATTACCATATCTACCCCGATCCGGAACAGACGGCGCTCCGCGAGGCGCTGGCCGCCTATACTGGCCGTCCGGCAGCCAGCATCATCTGCGGCGCGGGCGCTGACGAACTGATCGACCTGCTGCTGCGGCTGATCATCAATCCCGGCGATGCCATCATCGATTGCCCGCCCACGTTCGGAATGTATCGCTTTGACGCCGAGGTCTGCGGCGGTCGGGTGATCAGCGTGCCGCGCCAGCCCGATTTTACGCTCGATCTGCCCGCGATCGAACAGGCCGCTGCTCAGGGCGCCAAAGCAATCTTCCTGACCGCGCCCAACAATCCAACCGGCAATCCGCTGCCGCGCGCCGAACTGCTGCGCGTCCTCGCTCTGCCGTTACTGGTCGTCGTTGATGAGGCGTATGTGGAATTCGCCGAACCTGAACAGGCGCCGATTGGAGCGAGCGATCTGCTCGATCACTACCCCAATCTGGTTATTCTGCGCACCTTCAGCAAGTGGGCCGGGCTGGCCGGGTTGCGCGTCGGCTATGGCCTCTTCCCGGCATGGCTGAGCGAACAGCTCTGGAAGATCAAACAGCCGTACAATGTTTCCGTCGCCGCGCAGATCGCAGCGGTCGCCTCGCTGGCCGTCGCCGACGAGTTGCGTCAGCGCGTGCAGGCCATCGTCGCCGAACGTGAGCGGCTCTTCAATCACCTGCGCGAGCTGCCCTGCCTGACCCCGTTTCCCAGCGCCGCCAATTTTATCCTTTGTCGGGTCGAGGGGCGCGACGCGCGCGCGCTCAAACTGGCGCTCGAACAGCGCGGCATTCTGGTGCGTCACTACCGCACGCCCCTGCTCGATGGCTATATTCGCGTCAGCGTCGGCACGCCCGCCCAGACTGATGCGCTGATCACAGCACTCACCGAGGTGACCCGATGACCGAGTCGCTTGACCGTATGCTCACTCTTGCCTGTCAGCTTGCTCACGAGGCCGGCCAGATCACGCTGCGCTATTTTCAGCAAAACGTGATCGTCGAACGCAAAGCCGATGAGTCGCCGGTGACGATTGCCGACCGCGAGGCTGAACGTTATCTGCGCGCTGCGCTGACCGCAGCCTACCCTGATCATGCGGTGCTCGGCGAGGAAGATGGTCTGACCGGCAGCGAGCATGCCACCTACCGCTGGGTGCTCGATCCGATCGACGGCACCAAGAGCTTTGTGCGCGGCGTGCCGCTCTACGGTGTGCTGATCGGGTTGTTGCGCGCCAACGAACCGGTGCTGGGCGTGATCCACATCCCGGCGCTCCACGAAACGGTCGCAGCAGCGCGCGGCTTGGGCTGCGCCTGGAACGGCCAACCATGCCGGGTCTCAACGGTCAGCTCGCTGCGCGAGAGTCTCGTGGTTGGCACGATCGCGCATGGCTACGAACGTTACGGCAAAGCCGAAGCGTTTCAACGCATCGTCCAGCGCGCCGGTCTGTTCCGCACCTGGGGCGACTGCTACGCCTACGCGCTGGTAGCGACCGGACGGGCAGAGGTGGCGCTCGATCCGGAGATGAACCTGTGGGACGCCGCTGCGCTGTTGCCGATCTTAACCGAAGCTGGCGGCGCGTACACCGACTGGCGCGGCGAACCCACCATTCACCATGGGGAAGGGATTGGCAGCAATCGCCACGTCTTGCCGGAAGTGTTGGAGCTGATCGCAGGATCAGCGTAAGCAGCAAAAGGGAGCGGTATGGAGGCAGATGAATATCAGCGCCAGGCGCTGCGCACGCTGGCCGGCGGCCTGACGCCACGCGAACGACTGACGAACGCAGCGCTCGGCCTGAGCGGCGAAGCGGGCGAATTTGCCGATACGGTCAAAAAGCATCTCTTTCACGATCATCCGCTCGAACACGACGAGCTGATCAAAGAGCTGGGCGACGTGCTGTGGTACGTTGCGCTCGCCTGTGACACGCTCGAATTGCCGATGAGCGCAGTGATGGAAGCCAATATTGCCAAACTGCGTCGTCGTTATCCAGAGGGGTTCAGCAGTGAGCGAAGTCGCCAGCGCAGCGAATAATCTCCGCCGCGCGTTCATCGAACGGATCACCGGCGAGACCAGCATTACCCTGAGCCTGACGATTGATGGCAGCGGACAGGCCGACGTTCAGACCGGGATCGGCTTTCTCGATCACATGCTCACGCTGTGGGCGCGGCATGGCCTCTTCGATCTGACGGTGCGCGCTCATGGCGATCTCCATGTCGATGAACACCACACTGCCGAAGATGTCTGCATCTGTCTGGGGCGCGCCATCGATCAGGCGCTGGGATCGCGAGCAGGCATCACGCGCACTGCCCACAGCTTCGTGCCGATGGATGAAGCGCTGGCGCTGGTGGCTGTCGATCTCGGCGGGCGGCCATACTGCGTCGTGCAGGCCAGCTTTGCCACACCGCGCATCGGCCAGCTTGGCACCGACCTGATTGCCCACCTGTTTGAGAGCATGGCGTTCAACGGTCGCTTCAACTTGCATGCGCAGGTTTTCTACGGGCACAACGATCACCACAAGGTCGAGGCGTTGTTCAAAGCCTGTGGCCGCGCCCTCGACGCAGCAACCCGGATTGATCCACGCCTGGGCGGGACGGTACCGAGCACAAAGGGCGTTCTATGATTGGATTTGTCGCGGCGGCAACGCTCAGCTTCATCCCGGCGTTCATCTACGCGAGCATTGCCTACTGGCTCGACCGATTTGAAAAAGAGCCGCGCCGATTGCTGTTTGGCGCCTTCCTGTGGGGCGCCTTCGTCGCTACGCTCGGCGCGATCTTCTGGACGGGACTGGCGCAGGCATCGCTGGCGATCTTCATCGGCGACGCTTCCGCAGAAGTGGCCGGCACCACGCTGCTCGCCCCTCTGGTTGAAGAAAGCCTTAAAGGAATCGCCGTTCTGATCATTCTGCTCGCCTTTCCCGAAGAGTTTGATTCGCGCCTCGATGGCATGCTCTACGCCGCGATCACCGCGCTTGGCTTCGCGGCGACTGAAAATCTGCTCTACCTCTACTTCTTTGGATATGCGGAAAACGGGTTTGGCGGCCTGATCTGGCTCTTCATCCTGCGCGTCATTCTGGGCGGTTGGGGGCATGCAGTCTACACAGCGTGGATCGGGCTAGGCCTGGCAATGGCCCGTCTGCATCCCAATCAACTGGTGCGGATCGTCTCGCCCTTTGCCGGCTGGCTGCTGGCCGTCTGTTTGCATGCCTTGCACAACACGATGGCGGTATTCCTGACCGCGCAGTTCGGCCTGACCGGTCTTGGTCTGACGTTACTGGTTGACTGGTCATCGTGGCTTGTGGTGCTGGGTTTAGTAATCTGGGAAATCCGGCGCGAACAGCATCACATTGCGACCTATCTGGCCGAAGAGGTCGCGGCAGGCATCATCTCGCCAGCCCACTACGTGGCTGCCAAATCGTTCAGCAGTCAGTTGCGCAACCGGGTGCGCAGCGCTGTTGCGCGCCGCTTCTACGAGGCGTGCGCCGAACTGGCGCATAAAAAACATCATCTCATCACCGGCGTGGGCAATCAACACGACACGCTGGCGCGGATTCAACAATTGCGCCGCGAAATTGCGCAGCTCGCCCCGGCAGTGCCGGCTGCCTGAAGCAATCAACCATTGAGATGCGCAGCGATCCGGGTGCGCGTGCGGCGGTACGCCTGGCGACACAGATCGTTCAGCAACCGCTGTTCGGCCTGCGCCTGCCGTCGCTGTTCAGCGCACTGTTCTGTTTGCGCAATGGCAGCCTGCAACGCATTGGTCACCGTCTGAATCTCGGTCAGCGCCGGTTCGACAAACGGCGGCGGCGGCTGGATCAGGCTGAGGAGCGCGGCCAATTGCTGCAAACTGGTCAGCAGATCGGTTGCGGTGAGCGTGCTGGCCGACGTGACAGCTTCCAGCAGGGGCGTATAGCGTGAATCGGCCTTTGTGAAATCAATCGTCTGCTGATAGAGCTGATCATACAGCCGTTGGGCGCGCACTTCGCACTCCCAGCGCAGCGCCAGCGCCGCGCGCCATGCGGCCAGCGCTACCGCGCTACGCTCTTGCTGCTCGGCCAGTATGGCGCGCAACTGAAGATGATGGGCCAGTTCTTCGTCGGCAAACGGCAGGCGAGGACGAAGGCTCTCAAGCAACGTGATGATCTGGTTGAGCGGATCAATCGGTGCGGTGTGGAGAGTGATGGCTGTCACGATGAAACCTCACGATGCTGAAGGCAACATTGCCAGAGTTTCTACGTCATATCGTAGGACATGCGATGAGCGCTGTCTATAGTACATCGGTTTGATCAGCGCTTAGGACTGCTCGTACTCTCTCTACCCACCGTGCTACAATAACAGGCAGCAGATGCAGTGCCGGAAAGGAGAACGCGATGGGCCTTCTCGATCAACTGAGCAAGACCATTTCACAGGTCAGTGACCGGGCCAGATTCGAGGCTGAGAAGTTTCAGAAAACGACTCGCTTACAGGCAGAGATCAACGAGTTACGCCGCCAGATCGATCAAAAGCTGGTCGAGATTGGGCAGCGAGCGTATGATTTGCAACGGGCAGGGCAGATTCATGCGCCATCGCTGGCCGAATTAGCCGCTGCGATTGATCACCTGCGCGCTACGCTCGTCACCCGTGAAGAAGAACTGAAACAGGCCCAGAATGAAGTGTACGTTGAACCAGCCGCGCCACCGTCGCCAGCGCCGGTGCAATCGGTGCCTGTGAGTGAAGCGCCGCCGCCTGCTGCCGGCCCGAAGATCTGCCCCAACTGCGGTTTTCAGATGCCATCTACCGCCATCTTCTGTCCAAGCTGTGGGACGCGCGTTGGCGGCCAGGGTTGAAATGGGCGGCGCGGTTTCCACCAGCGTCGGAGATAGAATCTGGCGCGGTCTGGGATGACGCCTGTCAGATCGACCTATCTTGAGCAGGGGATGACCGCGGCCCGCTGACGTGACCCTGGTCAGGGCAAGAAACGCGCCCCGTGCCGCCGCTATTCGCGCGCCTGACGCGACCCGGAGCAAACCATCAGGGCAAGAAAAAACCCATTCTCCACGCCATTGTGGAGAATGGGTATTTGGTTAGGGGTTGCTATTGGCTGGGGGACAGGGATTCGAACCCCAACTACCTGGGCCAGAACCAGGCGTTCTACCCTTAAACTATCCCCCAGTGTGGTGCCGAAGGTGGGATTTGAACCCACACGAGGTTACCCTCACTACGCCCTGAACGTAGCGCGTCTGCCAGTTCCGCCACTTCGGCGTTTCCCGGTCTTACCGGTGCGCGTGTAATAATACTACGCTCGCTTTACTTTGTCAAATGGTATTGTGTGAAGTGATGCGCCTTCTTCCACCAGCAACCAGGGGAAGGCGGGCTTATGCCAGCAAGCGATCGGGTGCAAAGATTGACGCTCATGCTTGTTCTGCCCATCCTGCCCGGTTATACCAACTTTAGATAGATAGTCACGTATTGGGCAGCCACGCAAACCCGGTCACACCCTGAACCACTGCGGGATGCGCGCGCAGATGCCGA
>FWWL01002644.1_pt1 | contig 35840 bp, 32 predicted proteins | sample 2228331 | NCBI WGS metagenome assembly FWWL01 (sample SAMEA103939775, study PRJEB20133) | metagenome
GGGGTGTAGGGGTGTAGGGGTGCAGGGGGAAAAGTCCCTCCGCCCCTCATCCAGACAAGAACTAGGAGGAAAAAACTGGTGAGATTAGTTGCTGCTTTGGCAAGTTTGTGTATTGAGAAACAATTGCCCGGAATTGTTCTCCTTCAATAGTTTCTTGCTCTAAGAGAATGTCTACCAGTTTTTCCATGACGGGGCGATGTTCGTTCAGAATTCGCCGCGCTTTTTGGTAGCAATGAGAGACTATTTCATGGACTTGGCGATCAACTTGAATGGCTACCGCTTCAGAGTATTCCGATCGCGTCATCAAGTCTCGACCCAGAAACACTTCACCCTGCTCTATTTCTAGAGCTAGCGGACCGAGGTCAGACATTCCATAACGAGTGACCATTTCTCGCGCAATTTTAGCCACCATTTCAATATCTCCACTGGCGCCGTTAGTCACCTCCGCATCCCCAAATACTAAGTCTTCCGCTGCGCGACCACCCAAGGCCATAGTAATTCGATCCATCAGCCACGCACGGGTGACTAAGCCACTGTCAATCATTTCTTCATTGGGTATTGGTTGAGCAAAACCACCAATTCCACCGGAACGAGGAATAATAGTGACTTTATTCAAAGAGTCAGAATTTTTCAATACAGTCATTAATAGGGCATGGCCGACTTCATGATAAGCGATAATCCGTTTCTTCTTGCTATCCAACAGAGGCGTTAATTTTAAACCAATGGTTACTCGGTCAATGGCATCGTCAATTTCCTCTGGTGTAATAGCGTCTTTGCGCCGACGGGCAGCGAGAATGGCCGCTTCATTGAGCAAGTTGGCTAAGTCAGCCCCCGATAATCCCGGAGTCCGACGGGCGATCGCCTCTAAAGACACATCACTAGAGAGTTTTTTATTCCGAGCATGAACCTGCAAAATCCCCAGGCGACCATTATAACCAGGCAAATCCACAACTACTTGTCGGTCAAACCGTCCCGGTCGCAACAAAGCCGCATCCAGTACATCCGGGCGGTTGGTGGCCGCAATCACAATTACGCCGCTGTTGCCCTCGAAGCCGTCCATTTCTGTGAGCAACTGGTTAAGAGTTTGCTCCCGTTCGTCGTTACCTCCACCAATTCCCGCACCACGCTGCCGACCCACCGCATCAATTTCATCAATAAATACGATGCAAGGAGCATTTTCTTTGGCTTTGTGGAATAAGTCTCTGACCCGTGAAGCCCCTACCCCGACGAACATTTCCACAAACTCAGAACCAGAGATACTAAAAAACGGCACCCCCGCTTCCCCGGCGATCGCCTTGCCCAATAGGGTTTTTCCCGTTCCTGGGGAACCGACTAACAACACCCCTCTGGGAATTTTCGCCCCCACCGCTGTAAACCGATCCGGTTGTTTGAGGAATGTCACCACTTCCTGGAGTTCTTCTTTAGCCTCTTCAATTCCCGCCACATCATCAAAAGTCACCCCGGTTTTCGCTTCCATGTGAAAGCGAGCTCTGGATTTACCAAAATTCATCGCCTGGTTGCCCACTTGTGATGACCGTTTCAGAATCATCACCAAACCGCCTACTAATAAGGCAATCAGCAATAAGTTAGCCATGATACCCAGGACTTCAGTGCGAGCGACGGAAGGCTGAACATCTAATTGCACCTGCTCTTGATCTTTATTCGCCGCCCGGATTTTTTGAAATAGCTCTGGATATCTCTCAAATAGAATGACTTGATGTTCCGTAGAATTCTTTAAAGTAACAGTGGCATTGCCTTCAACCGGATCCAGCACTATCCTTTGGACTTCTCCTGCATCAATTTTTCTTAAAAGTTCTCCATAGGTCAGACTGTTTTTCGCACTTTTTTGCCCCAGGGCTGGAGTTCCTAGTATCACTCCTTGGGCAATGATTAAACTAGCCACCAATGAACCAAGCCGTTTCAACGGCAAATTGGTGTTAGGCTGATCGGTTTTCTGCCCAGAAGAGGTACGATTCCCGCAAGGGATCCGCTGCGCGGAATCACCTGTAACTGCCGAAGTTGCCTTCAACTTATCGATCCATATTTTCCAAAAACCATTCATATATCCGATGCCTTTTAGCTGTAATTTGCCGTCCAGTAGAAAAATATCTCTCTACCAGGTTCCACCAAATCTGCGGTAAAACAGAAAATCGCTTTGACATCTAGTTTAACGTGACTTTTTTATAATGAAATTATAATGAATATTTATTTGTTATTTGTTATTTGTTGATTATTGATTGTTATTTGGTTGATTTCACACGAGTCACCGAGCGCCACTCACTAAAGCTCAAAAGGGGCTTTAACCGGCTGACTGACTGGCTGATTGACCGGCTGATAGGCAGGAAAAATCTTTCTGATTACTGGCACATGAGCCGCTGCTTCAATCCACAGGCGAGCACCACAAGGGCCAGTTTCATGGGGAGTGTACACTATCCGGCATGGGCCATTAATTTCTAGTTCGTGGCAGTTGTAGTTATTTTTGCCTTCTTTGACCACAATCGGCGGCTCATTCTGACCTTCTTTGGCGTTTTTGCCAATAATTTGCCGGTTGACCAGGATGCAGGTTTCAACTTGGCGGCGGCGCTTGTACCAGGTGCCCTTGGGACCTTTGCCCCGTTCTTCGATGACCGGCATTCCGTTAAATAAGGGGATGATCCAGTTGCGGCCTTGCTTTTCGGCTCCTCTGACCCGCCCTTGCCGGAGGAGGATGCGGAGTCGGACGGTGGAAATACCTAGGTAGTGGGCGGCTTCGGTGGTGCCGATATGGGTTGGGCTGCTGGTTTGGTTGCTGGTTTAGTTGCTCATTTTTTTGCTCTTTTTTCTACATCGTAATAGTACGATAGCAGGATTTTTAAGGAATGTCAAGAGTTTTTTATTGATGGTTGGGATGATGTTTGTCGGGTTGATTTACTACATCGTAATAGTAATCCAGGAAAAAATTTGATGGCAGAAAAAAATTTGGTAAGGTGTGTAAAAACCCGGCTTTTAGACACCGGGTTCTAAGTTTAAAGCCGCCCTGGTCTATCCCTGAGTTAGTTCTTGAATCAACTGTTCAAATTCAGCCAGCGAACCAATAGTAATCGCTCGCTTATGCAGGGTCTTTAATAACGCTGCATCCTCCATTAGATTAATTGTCTCAACTAGGGAAGTAGGCACCGAAGAAAACCGAGTTTCTAGGACTTCAATTACATCCTCTTGACGGTTTTTTAACATTCCTTCTTGGCGTCCTTGGCAAAACCCTAGAAGAAATTCAGCGGCGGAGTGGGGATGATGAACTGAATTTGTTAATTTCGGATTTGTTAATTTTGGAGGAAGAGGAAGAAGATCGGGAATTTGGGTTTGGCGGCAAAGAGGACTACAAGTGCAATGTCAAGGAAGAGAAGTATATTCAAGAACTAGCGCAGTTCTTGGGGATTTGCCACTGTATTTTAGTGGGGCTGATGGCAGACCGCTACCATTTCATTCATGGAAATACGCCGCCGAAGTTGCCAGAACTGCTGCCCGAACTGCTGGAAAAAGTGCCCAGTCAGAGTTTAAAAGAAATGCTGGTGGCTGAGATTGTTGCCAGTTATCAAAGTCTCTATCAGTTGACTGGGGTGGAACGCCCGAATGCGATTCCTTATTTATTTTTGGATTTGGCGCTGAGTTTGAGTGGTTTGCCCGATAAATCTTGGGCGAAAAAGCAGGTTGAATATTCCCTGTTATGTTGGTTGAGTTTGCGAAACCGCAGCAATGGTGTGGTGGCGGAAAAATCTGGTTTGCGGGAGTTGTTGACTGGATTCACATCAGCCTTAATGGATGCAGACGCGGAATATTTGCAAAAGCTAATCGCCTGTTTGAGTCGGTTTGAAGCGGATTATCAGCAAATGATGCAACAGGCAATGCAGCAACACGGGATCGAACTCAAACGCCGAGAAGAGGAGGAACGTAAACGCCGAGAAGAGGAGGAACGCAAACGCAAGTTGCTGAATGGGAATATGCGGCACGAGCCGGAACGACCACAGCCTTTCACATCGGCGAAACCCTGACAACTGAACTGGCCAACTATGGCAGCAACCAAGGACAAACTACCCCAGTGAGCTATTTTAAACACGCCAATGCTTTTGGCTTGTATGACATCCACGGGAATGTTTGGGAGTGGTGCGCTAACCCTTGGCACGATAGCTATAGTGGTGCGCCCTCTGATGGCCGAGTTTGGGATGATAATGATTTCTACTACAAAAACTATGTTGAATAATTAGTCAACTTATTGACCACGCAAAATAAAAGGCTGCTACGCGGTGGTTCGAGGGACGTCAACCCTGCTGACTGCCGTTGCGCCGACTGCGTCGGGTTCGTCGCGTACAACAGGTGCAACTTCATCGGTTTTTGCGTCTCCTGCTTGCCCCTGGAGACTCTTGAAGGTCAGAACTGACAGATGGAAATTTGTTAGGTGTGCCAAGGAAGAGTCTAGCCTTATGCCTGAGATATCGGCGACGATATCCGCAAATAAAACCAAGTCAGGTGGCTGAGTAGGAGTACCGAAAGGCTGTTTGACTTTTGCGACTTTTGCCACAAGAATGAGATTTTTAGATTAATTGATGACTTCGGCAAAAAAGAAACCGGGTTTGTATAAGCGTTGTTGGTTGGTAGCTTTCGATGGTCTAAAGAAACCCGGTTTCTGAGGTTGGTGACAAAGATGGTCTAAAGAAACCCGGTTCCTGGGATTAATTACCCGGTTTCTGAGTTATCTGTGCGGAGAATAAGAAATCCGGTTTCTGGGTATGTGAGGGCTTGAAGCCCCTATATATAGGTCGGCACATTTTCCCACTATAACCATGTTTTTATTTTATTAGAGAAAATAGCATTTGTCAATAGCTTTTGAGCGTTTTTTTAGAAAATTTCCAGCAAGATTTTTTTACGGCAAAGGACGCAGAAAAAGTACAAAGGACACAGAGAAAATCTCTTTGTGTCCTTTGTGTCTTTGTGGTATTTTCTTTTAGCCTAAAGTCATTACCTTGGGTTCAAACTTATCTCAAAACCAAGCTAATTACTAAGTTTTTACTAAGTTTTAGAGAGCGTTAGCTTTCGCTACCACATTATCCACGGTGAAGCCCATTTTCTCCATGATTACATCACCAGGAGCGGAGGCTCCGAAGCGATCGATGGTTACGGTAGCACCTTCTGGGCCGACATAACGACACCAGCCAAAGCTAGAGGCAGCTTCTACGGCCAAACGCTTGGTGACAGCTTTGGGCAGTACAGACTCGCGATAGGCTTCGTCTTGTTCGTCGAACAGTTCCCAGCAAGGCATGGAAACCACGCGAACTTTCTTGCCTTCAGCGGTCAATTTTTCAGCGGCTTTAACACAAAGGCTGACTTCGCTGCCAGTGCCGATCAGGATCAGGTCAGGGGTGCGATCGCAGTCCACGACAACATAAGCACCTTTAGCCACGCCTGCAATAGAAGTGCCGGCTAAGTTGGGCAGATTTTGCCGGGTCAGGGCTAACAGGGTGGGACGCTTGCGGTTTTCGATCGCCACCTTATAAGCACCAGAGGTTTCATTACCATCAGCGGGACGTATCACCAACAAATTGGGAATTGCGCGCAGAGAGGCCAGAGTTTCCACGGGTTGATGGGTGGGGCCATCCTCACCTAGGGCGATGGAGTCGTGAGTCATCACCCAGATCACGCCGGCCTGAGACAGGGCTGAAAGGCGGATGGCGGCCCGCATATAGTCAGCAAAGACCAGGAAGGTGGCACCGTAGGGGATCAACCCAGAGTTATGCAGGGCTATACCGTTACAGATAGCACCCATGCCATGCTCACGCACACCAAAGCGGAGGTTACGGTTATGGTAGGCACCTTTTTGGAAGTCTCCAGAGACTTTCATCAAAGTCAGGTTGGAGTGGGTCAGGTCAGCGGAACCACCAATTAGTTCAGGAATTACTGGGGCTAAAGCGTTCAGAGTAATTTCCGAATGCTTACGGGTGGCGACTCCTTTGTCGGCGGGGGTATAAGTGGGGAGAACTTTTTCCCAGCCTTCGGGCAACTTGCCAGCGATCATGCGCTCGAATTCTGCTGCTTCAGCAGGATACTTAGCTTTATAGGTGGCAAAAGTTTGATTCCACTCAGCCTCGGAGGATGCCCCGCGTTCTATTGCTTGGCGCATATGGTTCAAAGCTTCGGTGGGGACGACAAAGGGTTCGTATTCCCAACCGAGGTGTTCGCGAGTCAGTTTAACTTCGTCGGCGCCGAGGGCAGCCCCGTGAACGCCAGCGGTATTGGCTTTGTTGGGGGAACCGTAGCCGATGGTAGTTCTAACTTTGATTAAAGAAGGCTTATCGGTGACGGCTTTAGCGGCGGCGATCGCTTTTTCAATGGCATCCAGGTCGGTATTGCCATCGGCCACTTCTTGGACATGCCAGCCATAAGCTTCAAAACGCTTGCCCACATCTTCAGTAAAAGCAATACTGGTATCACCGTCAATGGAGATATGGTTATCATCGTAAAGGGCAATCAATTTGCCCAAGCCCAGGTGTCCGGCCAAAGAGCAAGCTTCTCCGGAGACACCTTCCATATTACAACCATCACCGAGGATGACATAGGTGTAGTGGTCTACAATGGTGCAATCTGGTCGGTTAAACTTAGCGGCTAAATGAGCTTCGGCCATTGCCAAACCCACAGCGTTAGCAATTCCTTGTCCCAGGGGTCCGGTGGTTACTTCCACTCCGGGGGTTTCAAAGTTTTCTGGGTGTCCGGGAGTTTTGGAACCCCATTGGCGGAATTGCTTAATGTCATCAATGGTTACGCTGTCGTAGCCAGTGAGGTAGAGTAGAGCGTATTGCAGCATGCAGCCATGTCCTGCCGACAGGACAAAGCGATCGCGGTTGAACCATTGGGGATTTTTGGGATTGAACCGCATGAACCGATCCCAAAGCACAAATGCCATAGGAGCGGCACCCATAGGCAGACCGGGGTGGCCTGACTTTGCCTTTTCTACAGCATCAATGGCCAGAAAGCGAATTGAATTAATACAAAGTTCTTCGAGTGATGGTTTGGTTGCAACGGCCATAATATCTGATTGGTAACGAAGATTTTAACATAAATAAGGTGGGCTGATTGCTGAAATTTGTTTTTCAGCACACCAGGCTGGCAAAAAAACCGGGTTTATGCGATATTTTTTGCATTTTCACCAAGATTTGGATGAATCAACCCGTTTCTGCAAGCCTTAACAGACGCAGGGAATTTCCACGGGTTAACACCATGATCCCACTAGGGGTATTTCTAAGCAAGGGGTAAAAAATAAAAATACAGAGAAGCAGGGGCTTCCAGGGCAGGGGGGCTTTTGGTGCAAGGGGGCAGGGGGGCTTTTGGTGCAAGGGGGGCAGGGGGGCTTTTGGAGAAAAGAGGTTCGCGGAAAGAGGAAAGAGGAAAGATCCTCTCTTTTCTCTTTTCTCTCTTCTCTCTTCTCTCCTCGCAGGGGTGCTTTTGGTGCAGGGGAGCTTTCGGAGCTTTCGGAGCTTTCGGAGCTGGGGAGCTTTTGGAGAAAAGAGGTTCGAGGAAAGAGGAGAGAGGAAAGATCCTCTCTTTTCTCTTTTCTCTTTTCTCTTTTCTCTCTTCTATGCATCTCTCTTCATGCCCCTCATCACCTCTGCCCCTCATCACCTCTGCCCCTCATCACCTCTGCCCCTCATCACCTCTGCTCCGGGAGCTCCGAAAGCTCCTCTGCTCCGGGAGCTCCGAAAGCCCCTCTATCACTGGTACTTTTTAAACACCAAAGTGACGTTGTGACCACCAAATCCAAAGGAGTTGGAGAGGGCAACGTCAACTTTCATCGAGCGACTTTGATGCGGTACATAGTCCAGGTCGCATTCGGGATCGGGATTGTCTAAATTAATCGTCGGGGGGACTCGATCCGAGGCGATCGCCATAGCCGTAGCCACCGCTTCTATACCACCGGAACCTCCTAACAAGTGGCCGGTCATAGACTTAGTGGAACTAATAGCCACTTTTTTGGCGTGTTCCCCTAAAGCGGTTTTAATCGCTGAGGTTTCGGTGGGATCGTTAGCGGGGGTACTGGTGCCGTGAGCATTGATATAGCTCACTTGGTCTGGGGTAATTCCCGCATCTTTCAGAGCCAAATTAATCGCACGGCTGGCGCCCGCGCCTCCGGGAGAGGGAGAGGTAATATGGTAAGCGTCACAAGTCATGCCATAGCCGACGATTTCCGCATAGATTTTGGCACCACGGGCTAGAGCATGGTCAAGTTCTTCCAGAAGTAAAATCCCTGCACCTTCGCCCATAACAAAGCCATCGCGATCGCGATCGAAAGGACGACAAGCTTTTTTGGGGTCATCATTGCGAGTTGACAAAGCGCGAGCAGAGGCGAAACCGGCCACCGACAAGGGAGTCACCGCTGCTTCGGCGCCGCCACAAATCATGGCCTGAGCATAGCCTCCTTGAATCAACCGAAACGCATCGCCTACGGCATGAGATCCGGCAGCACAAGCAGTGACCGTGCAAGTATTGGGGCCTTTTGCCCCGGTATGAATTGCCGTCAAGCCTGCGGCCATATTAGCGATCATCATCGGAATCATAAACGGACTACATTTAGACGGCCCTTTATTCAAATAAACCGTTTGCTGATCTTCGAGGACTTTAATACCGCCAATGCCACTGCCAATAATCACACCTACCTGTTCCGCGTTCAGGTCATTGATCTTGAACTGTGCATCAGCGATCGCCTGCAAACTGGCAGAAACCCCAAACTGGGCAAATCTGTCCATCCGTTTAATTTCCTTGCGATCCAAATAGTCACTTGGATCGAATCCCTTCACCTCACCGGCAATGCGGCAGGCATGATGAGATGGATCGAACAAGGTAATTCGGTCAATACCATTACGCCCGGTGAGTAACCCTTGCCAATACTCTTCCAAGGTATTCCCAATGGGCGTAATCGCACCGAGACCCGTAACAACAACACGTTTCCGTTCAAAATTGGTCATAATTCAGATTCAAGAGCTTTCATACCAAAAACGCAGAACATAGGTGTCGGAGGGACAAAATTATGCTTTGGCGGCCACTTGTTTTTCGATGTAGTCAACGGCTGCTTGCACCGTGGCAATTCCTTCCGCTGCTTCGTCGGGGATTTCGATGTCAAACTCTTCTTCCAGAGCCATCACCAACTCAACCACGTCCAGGGAGTCGGCGCCGAGATCGTTAGCAAAGTTAGATTCTGGTTTGATTTTGTCAGGCTCTTCAATTGACAGTTGTTCAGCGACGATTTTTTTTACTTTTGCAAAAATGTCATCTTGACTCATTAGTTGGGTTCCTCTTTAAGTGCCGCAGTTATAATAAATGAAATTCGTACCTTTGGATTGATTCATTTTGAGCAAACCACAAAGGAATTCGCCTTAACCAATCACTTATATTGGCCATAAGCCATAAATTTACTTCTCACCAACGCTTCATTCGCCCAAAAAATTAGGGTGATGACCGCTGCGGCCAGAAACCGGGTTTCTTGGAAAAATCTTGGCTCGATGGCCAGAAATCAAGGGTAGAAACCCGGTTTCTATCCCGCCAAGGTCTGCCTTGGGTTGCTGTCCCCGCGTTTATCAGTGAGTTTCCGGTGCTGCCACCGGCATGACTGTTCCCGACTAGGACTGACTGATGCATTTGAAAATCAAGGCTTTGAGATTTTAGCATTGCGGACACATTGTCCCAATGCCCTTTCTCAAATAAGGACAAAGTTTCACGGCCTCACTCTCGTCAGCCCTATGAGATACTCCTCAGATTTTTTCGCTTTTAGAGAGGGATTTGGGAAAATACCTGCGAGGTCAGTGATATTTTTAGGATTGTTTTATCTTATCTGATAGCGGCGACAGATTTAGCAATGTCGAGGGTTTTTTCCTACTGTGGCTAAATCAAGGTCTTGTGTTGCGTTGGTCTTCTGGATCGCTGGTTATCCAGGAGTCAATTATTTTCAGTTGCTACGTCTCAATGGGTTTCTGTACAGGGTTCGCGAACCGGGCTGCAAGTCAGCAACTATTAAGTAAATACAACAAATTCGGTCTTGGGGGGTGGGATAAGAGATGATATTGCTATGAACGAGCTTGTGGGTGAAGCACGGCGCTTCAAAGCGCTGTTTGAATCGCCCTCGATGCTCATTCTGATGCAAACGCTCTGTAAAGAAAGCTGCTATGCCATCTCCAACCTTGAAATATGCCTATTTTCCCGGCTGCGTTTCCCAAGGGGCAGCCCGAGAGCTTTATCAGTCTACTGCCGCACTGACCGAAGCCCTCGGTATTGAATTAATTGAATTAAAAAAAGCTTCTTGCTGCGGTTCTGGCACCTTTAAAGAAGATTCTCGGTTGCTCGAAGATACGGTGAATGCCCGCAACATTGCTTTAGCCGAGCAATTAAATCTGCCTTTGTTGACTCATTGCAGCACTTGTCAAGGGGTAATCGGTCATGTAGACGAGCGACTGAAAGAGTTTCAGAGTACGGACCCGGCTTATGTAGAAAAAGTTAACGGTTTGTTAGTTAAGGAAGGTTGCGCCCCCTATCAAGGCACGACAGAAGTCAAGCATCTACTCTGGGCTTTAGTCACAGATTACGGACTCGATGAATTACAAAAACGAGTTAAGCGATCGCTCACAGGGCTCAAATGTGCCGCTTTCTACGGTTGCTATCTCCTGCGGGCACAGAAAACTCTGCCCTATGACGATCCTTATGCACCGGAATCTATGGAAAATGTGTTTCGGGCGATCGGGGCTGAACCAATTTATTACCGAGGCCGAATTCAATGCTGTGGCTGGCCAATTTCCAGCTATGCCCCGGAAAGATCTTTCCAAATGGCGGGGACTCATCTGCTAGAAGCCTTGGAAAAAGGCGCTGATTGTCTTGTCACCCCTTGTCCTTTGTGTCATCTGAACTTAGACTCCCGGCAACCAGAAGTGGCGTCTGCGATCGGACAGACCATAGATTTGCCCGTACTACATTTGCCGCAATTGGTCGGACTAGCGGTAGGAATTGAACCGAAACGACTAGGCTTAGACCGTCATGTGGTTTCCACCCGGTCAGTGTTGGCCAAGCTAGGGTTTTAGAGTTTTACTTAGTCTCGATTTGTCAACTATCATAGGATCCAAGGCGGCTAATTTTGACCATATGGCGCCCCGTTTGGCTAAAAAACTCTCAAAAACTCTGAAAAACTATTACGAACTTTTAAGTTATGTGCGGTTTTATGAGAAGTCGGGGAACGACTGCGATAAACTAAGCCAAGATTTCTGAAACCGGAACGGTAAAAGCTGCCGTGAAGGAAGCAAATTGCAGATCCTACATACTGTCGAGAACACTTTGGGAGCCTTTATAACATGTCTCATGCCGTAAAAATCTATGACACCTGCATTGGTTGCACTCAGTGCGTTCGTGCTTGCCCTCTAGATGTTTTGGAAATGGTGCCCTGGGATGGCTGTAAAGCTGGCCAGATTGCTTCATCTCCCCGCACGGAAGACTGTGTTGGCTGCAAGCGGTGTGAAACTGCCTGCCCGACCGACTTTTTGAGCATCCGCGTCTATCTAGGAGCCGAGACTACTCGCAGTATGGGTCTGGCTTATTAATATCATAACTGACATTATACTGTCGGTTGTGTCGCTCATGGCATTTTGATATTTTTTGGCGTTGAGGGGGTTGATTCAACCCCCTGATTTTTTATGAGGTCGCCATCGGTTTAGGGTGTGAGGTGTGAAGGGCGGGGGTGCTTTTGGAGCGGGGGAAATATCTTTCTCCTCTGCTCCCTCCGCTCCCTAAACAAACATTGTGGTAAAATCAGTTGTTATTTGATTTTTCAGCCATTAAAGAATTATCAGTGCTATGCAGCATATCATGTTTGATCTGAACCCGGAAATTTCCATTATTCTGCCGACTTACAATCGAGCCAAATATTTACCCAAAGCCATTGAAAGTGTAATTAATCAGACTTATGAGGATTGGGAATTAATTATTGTTGATGATGGCAGTGAAGATGATACTTTTGCGGTGGTAAATTCTTATTTAAATTTAGACAGAATTCGCTATATTAAGCATAAAAATCGTCGGGCTGGTTATGCCAGAAATGCCGGGCTTCAAGCTTCTTTTGGCCAATATATTACATTTATTGATAGTGATGATGCTTATTTTCCAAATCATTTGCAAACCCGAATTGAGTATATGAAATCTCATCCGGAGTTAGACTTAATTTTCGGCGGCTATCAAACCGATACGGATGAAGATATTTGGGTAGTAGATTATTTTAATCAAGAGCAATTGGTAAATTTAAAGGAATGTGTAATGACCAATACTTTCTTTGGTAAGCGAGAGGTATTTTTTGAGTTGCAAGGCTTTAATAATTTTGCTTATGGGGAAGATACTGATTTTTGGTTAAGGGCAGAAAAAGCTTTTAAGACTGCCAAAATTTTTGAACCTAAAACTTATTTATATACCCGCGCTGAAACCAGTGTGACTAAGGAGCGTCTGAAGCAGCTACAAACTACAAATAAGTCACTTGAATAAGTCACTTGAATAAGTTACTTTAATTGAGGATGCGATCGCGACTCAGGTCAGCGCATGGTTGTGGGTTTTTCGGTCAAGGATGCGGTGACAACTAATCTAACTAAAGGGCACTTTTTCATGGCGCCCCTACTATTATGGGCAAGCGCCCATTTTTTATGCTTGTGGCATAATTAATTAAATATCCCCCCAAGTGATCGCTATTTCTGAGTAAGTTAAAGAACTGCCTCTGATGCTAAAATCTAAAAAAAATCTAAAAAAAAAATCAAGAACCAGTCGCAAAGCCCAGAATTGGCAGAGGTTGAGACGCCAATTTTGAGCAAAAAAGAACTGACCATCCAAAAGAAAAAAGCTCAACGCGATCGCAAAAAAGCCATATCCGCGCTCGTCACTTATGGAGGACTAGGATTGCTGGTTGGTATTGGGTTATTTTTCGTTGCCGGAGCGAAACTTGCCCTTGCTGGAGGAGGTGGCGTTGTGGTCTTAACCCTCTGTTATAAATATCCCCGACAAGGGTTATGGGCATTTATGATTTATCTGCCCTTTTCTGGCACAGTTACCTACTGGATCGGTGGCGGTAGTCCGATATTTCAACTGGCGAAAGATGGGTTTTTTATTCCAGCGGCGATCGCCTTGGCATTGATCTGCAACAAAAAGAAATTACCCATCACCATTCCCAAAGAATGGATGCCCAGTTTCAGCATTTTACTGGGAATAGCCTTACTCACTTTATTATTTGTCAACGGTTCTTTACAACTAAACCCTCCACCGGGAGAAAAACCCTTTTTACAAGGAATTCTGGGGTTAAAAGTATTAGTCGGATATGTGCCATTAATTCCCTGTGCTTACTACCTAATTCGCCATAAGAAAGATTTACTGTTCTGTGGTCGGCTACACGCCGTTCTAGCAATTATTTGTTGTGGCTTAGGCCTGCTGCAATATTTTTTATTATATACGGGAAAATGTCAGGGAACCAGGGGCTTAGTGGGCGGTGAATTATTTAAAGCCACTTTAGATGCCAAATGTCTGGTAGGAGGGTCTTTAGTTTATAGTCCCGAAGTGAATATGATACGTTTACCAGGCACCTTTGTTGCTCCCTGGCAATGGGCTTGGTTTTTAATTAGTAATGCGGTGTTTAGTTTCGCCCCTGCCTTTAATGAAACCTCCAGATTTTGGCGAATTGTTGGTTTATGTTCTATGGCCTTAGTCTTTGTCAATGCGGTAATCTCTGGACAAAGAATTGCCCTAGCTTTAGTACCTGCTTTAACGGTAATTCTCTTACTGCTAACCGGACAATTGGCTAATTTACAAAGATTTGTGCCGATTGCCGTAGGTTTGGCATTAGTTCTCGTAATTGGGGCAGCCGCAAATCCCGAAATTGTTGAAGAGAGAGTGAATAGTTTTATCAGCCGTTGGCAAGCCTCACCACCCCAAGAATTTATTGTTAATCAATTCCATGAAAGTCATCGGTTTCTGAAAGGAAGTATTTTGGGTAAAGGGGTGGGCAAGGCCACCAATTCTACCCGGGTATTTGGGGAGGCTCAATTAATTGAAACATTTTATCCTAAGTTACTCTATGAACTGGGTTATCCAGGGATGTTTGCTTTTCTGGCAACTGCGTTACATTTGACTTTTATTACCTTCAAGGCTTACCGTTCGGTTAAAGATAAACATTTACGTGGTTATGGAGCAAGCTTTTGGGTGTTTATTTTGTTTATTAGTGTGAATACTTATTACTACCCTTTGGATGTTGATCCAGTGGCGGTTTATTATTGGTTTCTCGCCGGAGTGATTTTGAAATTACCGGACATTGAACGCCAGGAAGAAGAAAAAAAACTCGCTGCCGAATTAACTCCCGAAGAAGTGAAAAAACGACAGCGAAAAATGCAACATTTATATGTTGAACCGATTTAAATATTGACAATTACCCCAAAGAAGAAGAGAGGATAGAGGATAGAGGATATAGGAGAGAGGATAGAGGATAGAGGATAGAGTCTCTATGCATCTCTTTTCTTTTTCCTCTTTTCTCTTTTCTCTTTTCTCTTTTCTCTTTTCATTGTTAATTGTCAATTGTTAATTACTAGGTGGTCGAGGGTTTTGGATCTGGTGGTTCTTCGGTGATGCCATAGATGGAGTTGTACATCCGCACATATTGTTTGGCGGATTTTGTCCAACTAAAGTCTTCGCGCATTCCCCGTTGTTGGAGTTTGCGCCAATCGTCTTTGTAACGGAAACTTTCGTAGGCTCGCACCATACAGGTGAATAGGTCTAAGGGTTCATAGCGATCGAAGCAGAAACCCGTCCCAGACCCTTCATGGTTGGCGTCACCGGGAATATGGAAAGAAACCGTGTCTACTAAACCGCCAGTCCGACGCACGATGGGAACGCAGCCATAGCGCATGGCCAGCATTTGGCTGATGCCACAAGGTTCAAAGCGGCTGGGCATTAAGAAAGCGTCAGCCCCGCCATAAATTCGCCGAGCCAGATTGTCGTTATATAGCAAGTAGGTGGCCATGCGACCGGGATAACGGGTGGCGAGTTGCCACATCGCGGTTTCATAGTAGCGATCGCCCGTACCTAGTAAGACGAATTGGGCGTCGGTATAAGCCATAAAGCGATCGAGGATTTGTAAAACCAAATCAATCCCTTTTTGTTCCACCAACCGCGTCACCATGCCGATTAAAAAGGCGCCTTTATTGACTTCTAAACCGACTTCTTCCTGCAATGCCACTTTGTTGGCGTCACGTTTTTCAATCGTATCGGCAGTGAAAGTCTGTTTTAGACTCACATCCGTGGCTGGATCGTAACTTTCGGTGTCAATTCCATTCAGGATGCCCCAGGTTTTCCCACTGATGAAAGAGAGCAATCCCTCAATTTTTTCCCCATATTCAGGGGTACGGATTTGTGCGGCGTAGGTGGGAGACACGGTGTTGACGCGATCGGCAAACTGCACCGCCGCTGCCATAGTGTTATGGCCTTGCATATACCAAGGACACCAGGTAATTTTCTCTAAGTACCAGCGCCAGGGGCCTTGATAGGCCAGGTTATGAATGGTGAAAACCGTGGTGATATCGGGAGACTGGTGCATCCAGACCGGAATCATGCCGGTGTGCCAGTCGTGGCAATGGATGATGTCCGGTTTCCAATAGTTCCAGGCAAATTCAGCGGCACCATTGGCAAATAGAGTGAACCGCCAATCTTCGTCTTCGCCGTAGTAAATTCGCCGGGGCCAGAAGCTGGGATGACCAAACAAATAGAGTGGTACATCGGCTCCCGGAAACACCGTTTCATAAACGGCGAAGTTTTGAAACATGGCATATCCCCACCAAATCGGATCTTTGGGGATTTCCACTTTATCGGGCAGGAAGCCATAATAGGGCATGAATATTCGGACGTCATAGCCCATGCGTCGGAGGTATTTTGGGAGGGCGCCGACAACATCACCCATCCCACCTACTTTGGCCAGGGGTGCCGCTTCTGCGGCCACAAATAATATTCGCATCTGGGTTTTTGCTTTCCCTGAAATGGTTAGCTAGGGTAATCATACTCGTTGGGGATCGCTAGTCAATAGAATTTAAGCGTGATCGCCCAAAATTCTTTTTGCTGACTAAGTTGGCTGACTAAGTTGGCTGACTAAGTTGGCTGACTAAGTTGGCTTACTTAGAAATAAAGTGAACCCAGAAGCTGCCATCAGGCATACAAACGTTGCGAATTAAGTTGTAGGAGTATAGTAAAAATTCCCCTCGGAGGTCGGTGCGATAGCCGCTGGAAAACCATTCTCCGTAGGGGTCGTGAACATAGAAGCCGGAAGGAGTATAGCCAACCAGGACGATAATATGACCAAAAGAAGTAAAGTAGCCATGAGTTATTGCTGGATTTCCGGCGGCTAACCAGTCTTTGACTTCCTCAATGGTGGCGTTTTCTTTAAAGGTATCCTTGCCGCCATAATCCCGCACAATCCGCGCTAAGTCGTAGGGGTTGTGACGGTTGTAGCCTTTATTTAAGGCATATTCATACAGTTCATCCTCGTATTGGCCGATATTATCTCGCCGAGGAATGCCCAGATACTCCATACACATGGCCAGGGAAGTCACATTACAAGATCCGGTGGGATGATAGTAGTTATCTAGTTGAGATTTGTAAGGGACATTCAGTTTGACGGTTTGGGGTTTGAGGGGCGGATAAACTCGTTTATTCCCTTCAAAAATTTCCGCGTGTGGGCCATAAACGTACCAAACTTTTGAGCCTTTAAAAGAGTCATTTCTCAGGGTAATTCTGATGTGATCCCGCTCGATTTCATAGTTATTCAGTTTAAAGGATCTGCCATCAGAAACTGATTCTTTTTCCGCATCGGATAATTGAGTGGATTGAATCGGTCGAGCCTTAAAGACTGTGGCTCTGGTGGTGTACAGAGTTGGGGTATCCGCCGCTAGACTGTCGCGAGTGGCTTCGAGCAGTGCTTGGGCAGTTTTCGCTCCTAAAAAGTTCGGTTCGCCACAGTTCATCAGTTTTTGAAATCGCTTTAAAGCTCCGGTGGAAACTGGGCCAAATATTCCATCTACGGGAGGGGCAAGTAAGCCTAAGTCAATCAGGCGAGTTTGAATCTGTTTTGTGAGTTCACTATCGGCAGCGATCGCATTCACATCATATCTTTTTTGGGTGACTAAAAAATCTTCTAGTTTCATATATTTTTCCTTGTTTTGTTGGGAATTTTTCAGATTTGAACTATCTGGTTGAGAATTTTCCTGCTGACTAATATACTCCAATAGGTCGCGATCGCGTCTCAGCCATCCTGCCAGAAATATTTGCTGCGAGGGACTTTTCTCAACCCGCTGGTAGCGATAAGCCATTCGATTTTCACAGTAGCGCTTCGCCGTAGCCAAATTATTATTTTGAGCCAGTGCGCTTTGGGTGGCTGACCCAAAGTTACCATCCACTGGCACACCGAGGGTTTCTTGCAAAAATTCTATGCTACCCCGAACGCTAAAATTAACTGCGGTATCGAAGTGGGCGATCGCCAACGGCAGACACATTAACTCTGCGTGGCAACGTTGCCAAAATAATTCTCGATAAACTTGTTCAACTTCCGCCTCAGTAATCTCACTCACCGATGCCGAAGGCAAGCCTTTTCCTTGGCGATAAGTATCGTAAGTATCTTGACTAATGCCTCGATTCACCACCCCGGCTAGATCCTGGGAATGTCCCTGACCGCCTTCCCATTTTAGGGTAAATGCCAGCGCCAAGTAAAACGGATCTTTTTGTGTCATGGTTTGAAGATGATTTGGCTCGCGTCTCTGTTAAATATATAACCAACTCGGCACAGTGATTTGCTGTTGGTTGATGGGTAGGGATTCTTTGGTTGATGATTGGAATGTTGTTAGTTGTTGGGGGTTGGTGGTTGTTAGTTCTTAGTTCTTAGTTTCGCTCTTAATGTCTTACAAAGAGTAAGCAATCAGTTATTTGTTTTTTTGATGAAAACTTCGTTCGCTGTGAGTAACCAGCCGAGCAACAACATTACAACCATCAATAGTCAACCATTAACCATCAAGCATCAACCACTTCAGTCTTTAACGGCAAAGTCACTGTAAAAGTCGTACCCACGCCCAGTTTACTTTCTACAGAAATATGGCCTCCGTGCATTTCTACACTGCGTTTCACAATGGCCAAACCCAGCCCAGTGCCAGAGATAGTACCGACATTTTGACAGCGATGGAATGATTCAAACAGGTGAGGGATGTCGTCCGATGGAATGCCAATTCCATTATCTTTAACGGTAAAAACTACTTCGGTATATTTCCAGAGCAAATCCAGACAAATTAAACTATTAATTGGTGAATACTTAATCGCATTTGATAATAAATTCAACAAAATTTGGCGCAACATTTTCTCATCAAAATAACCTAGGTAATCAGAATTTTTTTTATTAGTTGCTTCTGGCTGTTCTATTGGTAAACTTATCTTTTGGTAATTAAAAATAATCTCATGGCTTGTCTGATAATTAAATTTAATTTCTTCAATCATTTTATGACCAAACTCAATTAAATTAATCTGCGCCGGATTAAAGGGTACTTTATTAGCTTCGTGGCGACCAATAACTAGGACATCTTCTAATAGCTCATTCATGGTATTTGCAGCAGTTTGAATTCGCTCAATATATTGGAGCTTTTTTTCTGTGCTGGCAGTTTCTAGGTAATATTCCAACAAGTCTGCTGCGGAAAGAATGGAGGTTAAAGGATTTCTAAATTCATGGGAAACCATTGAAACAAAGCGACTTCTGAGTTCTGAAAGTTCTTTTTCTTTGTGCAGTGCTTTGAGGGTTTCTTCTTCCGCTCGTTTGCGTTCGGTGATGTCTTGAGCAACCGTTTGAAAACCTAGTAAGATTCCTTGGTCGTCAACAATGGCCCGCTCGCTCCACTGTAACCAGCGAATTTGGCCATTGTTTAAGACGATCTGGCTTTCGTGAGTCATCACGGGAGCTTGGATAATATCTCGCTCCAGGTCAGGCATGAATGGGACGAGAGAATTATTCAAGGCTTCGGCGCGGTTAATGCCAAAATAACGGCAATAAGCCTCATTGACAAAAGTCAGTTTGCCATCAGGGTTGAACCGACAAATCAGTTCGGTTTGGTCTTCCACAATGGCGCGATAATGCGCTTCACTTTTGCGGAGTTCTTCCTCGGTCAGCCAGCGATCGAAATGCAGGGAAAATGCGGCGGCAGCGGCTCGCAAAATCTCCATTTCTGAGGAACTCAATGAGTAATTTTGATCTTTAAATTCAAAACCAATCCAGCCAAAGAGTTGAGCATCTACAATTAAAGGTAAAATTAATATTGCCGAAATCCCCAAAGCCGCCAAAGCATCTTGCTCAGAGAGAGGCAAGTCAGCCACTTTCTCCGTAATAATTTGGCCTTGTTCTAACATTTTTAACCAGTTAGGGAAAAGTTGAGTTTTGAGGGGCGATAAGACGGAATCGCCCTCTGGGGGTTCTGGAGAGAGATTTTGCTGATTTTCCCGCCATTCCCCTTGTAGTAAGGTTTTCCGGCTACCGTCTGAGTCGGCAGACAATCGACAAACATAAACTTGACTAGCGCCGACGATTTTTCCCAAAGTGGCGATCGCTTGGTTGTATAAAATACAGTGACCATTACAGGCCAATAGCAAATTTTGCACTTCCACTAAGGCCGCTAAATACTGATTGGTGTGCGCCATTTGCTGGGTTAACCGACGCGATCGCAGACCGGCTCGCATTCGGGCTAATAATTCTTCGGCCTCAATGGGTTTCGAGAGAAACTCATCAGCCCCCGCATCTAAACCTTTGACGCGATCGTCCACATCTTCTTTTGCGGTTAGTAAAATAAAAAAAGTCGTGGCCAAATCGGGATCGGCATTTACTTGACGACAGACCTCTAGCCCATCAAGACCGGGCATCATCCAATCGCAAATGATCGCATCCGGGTGCTGTTGCTTGGCCAGTTCCAGTCCGGTTTGTCCATCGGTTGCGGTGCTGACTTGATGTCCTTCCCTTTCCAGTAAGTGAACCAACACTAATTGGACTGTAATATCATCATCAATCACTAAGATTTTAGCCATAATTTTTGGATAATCCTTTCCTCACCAGCATTGCAGATATTTTCCGGGTAAAATGATGAAATTACTATAATTAAATTAATTAAAACTAATTCCATGAGCTAAATATTTTTGGAAATCTTAAAATAAGTTTGATTTACTTTTAACGCTGAATTTTCATATTAATTTTTCTCCGAAATTGGCTAATATTTATTGATTTCTCGAAAAAATACCAGCCTGAACTGAATAAATCATATCTAAAAAAATCCATAAAAATCCATCAGATAGCCAGATTATTTCACTATAAAAACGCAATTTGTCATTTGAGCTAATTTTTACCATAACTCAATGGTTTCAAAGAATTAACAAGTGAGGCAAGATTACCATGACTAGCCAAATCAATCGCCGCAAATTTCTTTTATATGCGTCCGGAAGCCTGGGAACCAGCTTTTTCTTAAAAGGGTGCGGTAGCAACTCATCAGCGGTTGATGATGCCATCAAAACCATCAAGGTCGGAATTCTTCATTCTCTAACGGGCACAATGGCCATTAGTGAAAAAAGTGTTGTAGATGCGGAACAACTGGCGATCGCGGAAATCAATGCAGCCGGTGGGGTATTAGGTAAACAAATCGAACCCATTATAGAAGACGGAGCTTCTGACTGGCCTGCTTTCGCGGCCAAAGCCCGTAAATTGATTTTCCAAGATCGAGTGGTCACGGTCTTTGGCTGTTGGACTTCTGCCAGTCGTAAAGCCGTTTTGCCGATTTTTGAGGAAACAAATCATCTCCTGTGGTATCCGGTGCAGTATGAAGGACAAGAATGTTCTCAAAATATATTTTATACCGGCGCCGCCCCGAATCAACAAATTGAACCGGCGGTTGACTGGTTACTCAAAAATAAAGGCAAAAAATTCTTCTTAGTGGGTTCCGATTATATTTTTCCCCAAACAGCGAATCAAATTATTAAAGCACAGTTAGCGGTGGCAGGGGGAGAAACCGTCGGGGAAGAGTACCTGTTGCTGGGTAGCACCGCAGTGACATCAATCATTGATAAAATTAAAGTAACCCTGCCTGATGGCGGGGTAATTTTTAACTCTTTGAACGGGGATAGTAATGTCGCTTTCTTTCAGGCATTTAAAAATGCTGGCTTAACCCCGGATAAATATCCCACGATGTCGGTGAGTATTGGCGAAACGGAAGTCAAAGCGATCGGCGCGCAATATCTCACCGGACACTATGCCGCTTGGAACTATTTTCAAACGGTAAATACTTCAGAAAATCAAAAGTTTGTGCAGAATTTTCAAGCCAAGTATGGAGCGGATCGGGTAGTTAACGATCCCATGCAATCTGCTTATATTATGGTTTATTTGTGGAAACAAGCAGTGGAAAAAGCCGGAAATCCTAGTAATGTAACCGCAGTTAGAGCGGCTGCTTTGGGTCAAACATTCCGTGCGCCTGAAGGGATGGTGAGGCTAGAAAATAATCATCACTTGTCCAAAACTGTGCGAATTGGTCGGGTAAGAGATGATGGCTTATTTGAGATTATTTATGCCTCAGAAAAACCTGTGTTGCCAAATCCTTGGAATCAATTTATTCCCGAAACTAAAAATTATGGTTGTGACTGGTCTAATCCAGAAAAAAGAGAGAAATATAAAATGTAATTATGCGGTTTATTTTTAACGGTTTACTTTTAATTGTTTTATTGTTGATATTTGGAAATTATATCATGGCCAAACCAGAGCGAAATTCAAAGCAAAATTACCCAAGAGAACCACAGCAGTTTCTACCATACCAACAATTTTTGTCCTCTATCCCAGCCGCGATCGCCTGGGTGGACTGTGAAGGCAAGATTTTGGCAGTGACTCAGCTTTGGCTCAAAGATTATAACCTAGAACATCACGAAATTATCAATCAAGTTTACGAGCAATTACCAATTTTGCTCCCGCCCAATTGGGTGGCGATCAAAGAACAATGTTTAGCTGGGGAAACTTTAACCAGTGAAGTCGCGGAATGGGTGAAAGCTGATGGCAGCATTCATTCGGTAATTTGGCAAGTTTGTCCTTGGTTCGATCGCACGGGGGAAATCGGTGGATTAATCATTCAAACCACTTGTTTGCCGATAGAAAAGTTAACCTCTTCCCCCGGAAATTTCTCAGGGATAACTACTTCAGAATCTAAATCATTATTAGCCCAAGAGCGATCGCTCCTCGAAGCGATTTTGCGATATATACCCGTGGGGGCGATCATTGCGGAAGCCCCTTCTGGGCGGTTGATTTGGCGCAACCAACAAGCCAAACAAATTTCTGGCACTCTTTTTCCTAGCAATCTTTTTTTAGATACCACAAACATTGAAGATTATTCTCAGTGGCGAGGTTTTCATCCCGATGGACGTTTGTATCAACCGCAAGAATGGCCGATTGTCCGTTCTATTACTATGGGAGAAGTGATCAAAGCCGAAGAAGTTGTGATTTATTATGAGGATCGAACTTCCGGAACCCTGCTAATGAGTTCCGCCCCGATTCGCAATTTTGATGGCACGATTATTGGCGGGGTTTCTATGTTTTGGGACATTACCGAACGCAAGCAAACGGAACAAAAAATTAGAGATATGAACCGGGAGTTAGAACAACGGGTTCAAGAACGCACTGCCCAACTGGAAGCGACTAATCGCGAACTTGAAGCTTTTTCCTATTCGGTCTCTCACGATTTGCGGGCTCCTTTGCGCAGTATTGATGGATTTAGCAAGGCTTTATTAATGTTTTATCAAGATCAATTAGATGACCGGGGAAAACATTATTTAAATCGGATTAGAGCGAATAGCTTGCGGATGGCAGAATTGATTGATGATTTGTTGAGTCTCTCGCGACTAACCCGAAGTCAGATGCAGCGGACTCAAGTGAATTTAAGTGCGATCGCTTCAGAAATTATGGCCGACCTATACCAAAATGCCCCGGAAAGAAATGTTAAATTTAGCAGCACTCCGGGACTGATCGCCATTGGGGATAAGCGACTGTTGCGAATTGTCCTGGAAAATTTACTCAATAATGCTTGGAAATACACCAGCCGAAAACCGAAAGCAGAAATTTCCTTTGGCGCGATCAAAAATTCTCATGGAAAATTAGCTTATTTTGTTAAAGATAACGGCGCCGGATTTGATATGACCTATGCCAACAAATTATTTGGTGCTTTTCAGCGGCTCCATTCAGAGGAGGAATTCCCCGGTACTGGTATCGGACTAGCCACGGTGAAGCGGATTATCCACAAACATGGCGGGCAAGTCTGGGCGGAAAGTGCCATCAATCAAGGGGCTACTTTTTATTTTACTTTATCCTAGGCGGACGCGATCGCCTGACTCATTGGTTGATAGGGGCAATCGCTCGATCGCCTCTATTAACTCTCCTCTATTAACTCTATTTAATAGAAGTAATGTATAAGTGCTTGACCGTAGATTGCTGAAAAAAGTTTACGCAATTATACGGATAAAAATTACGCCAAGTAGGGGCATACCGAGAATGTCCATCCAGGTGTCGATTCAGGTGTGGTTGACATCCAGTGATGGTTTGATGGCTCATCTGGGGAAAACACTGAACCATAGACATTTTATCCGATAAATTTATCAAAATTTTTTAATTGCTCTGTAAAAATACGGAGAAAATATGGAACTTTTTCATCAAATCATCAATTTTTCACCAAAATTTCTTAAACTAACTTCATAAAAAATCAGATAAGCTCGGTCATTTATACCCAAGCCAATTAAGAATAATTAGCGATCGATATCACACCCTATCCCTAGGTTGCCTCACGATTTTTTCCTGATTTATCACCGACTCCCTGTCTCGGCGATCGCTGCACAAATAAATTTTTCCTTGTAAATTTCCCTGGCAAAATTAATCTAATTCGTCGAAAGTTAATTACTGAAACGATCCGCCAGATATTTTCCTTTAAATACTTGGTTGGTATTTGGTTAAAATAGCTATAGCAGTCTTATTGTTATCGCCCTTATTGTTATTGCCTGATTATCGCCCAAAAAATGTTTATTTATTATCTATTATGATTGTTACACTTTTCAACAAAAATCTCAAGGCAGCCAATCACATATAATTGCACATAATTGTCAATCGGCGTCAATTGGCTAAATTAGCCTTGAGGAGTGAATGACTGATTGTTAGATGTTTTTACAAAACTTCACATTTCTCACATTGTTTTCAGGGAAAGATGACCATGAGACCGACCATTTTGTTGGTAGAAGATAACCCCGATGATTGCGAATTAGCTGAATTAGCTTTTCAAGAAAGTGGTTTGTTGCCGGAAGTGACGATCGCCCGTGATGGGGAGGAAGCACTCAACTACTTATTTTCTCAAAATAAGTCGGGTTCATGCGATCGCCCTTTCATCCCTTCCTTGGTCTTACTCGATTTAAAACTCCCCAAAATCAATGGTTTTGAAGTATTGCGCCGTTTGCGGGCGAACCCTGACACCCAATTTGTGCCGGTGGTGGTGATGACCACCTCTGGGGAACCCGAAGACCTGACTAATAGTTATCACCTAGGATGTAATAGTTATATTCGCAAACCCGTTGATTTTACTCAGTTTCAAGCCACAATTCGGCAATTGGCAATTTATTGGTTAGTTTTCAATGAAGCGCCCATCCCTTACACCTAGTTTGTCTAGAAAATTTGACATTTTCCCTAGCCGCGTTGTGACTAATTTAACTACTAATTTAAGGATTAATTTAAGTATTATTTAATGATTGCCGGTGAGAACAGATTGAGCGTCGATTCCGAAGCTGAATCCGCGCTCGATCTTCACCGCTTCAGCGATCAAATTAACCTGCTATGACAAAATTCTATGACACCGGGTGATTTCCTTCACCAGTTAATTCAGTTAATCTTAAGGAAATCTTGAAAAAATCTTCAGAAAATATTGATTTTATAAGTAATTTCTAAGTATATTTACTGAAATATGATGTTGGCTTACAAACCAGATAAAATTTAATTAAAACTTAATTATTACTAATTTAAACGAATCAATACCAAACTTTAACTAATCGTCGGTAGCCTATATCTGGAAATCAACAGCTGAGGTCAAACATATCGAGAAGCCAAATATCAAGAGCAAAAAGCTAATTTGAATGGCTTTAGCCATCTCATGGGCAGGTCTGACCAGTTAAGTCTGACCATCTGACCAGTTAAGTCTGACCAGTTAAATCTGACCATTGAATATATTGATCTGTGAATATAGTGATCTGTGACACAATCTTTTGGCAAGGGTCGGTGTAAATTCAAGTTGACTATAATTTTTGCTTGCCTATTCGTCCTAACTCGCCGCTCGTTCTGTCTAGAAAAAGCCAATCTGGGTGCCATCTTAATTAAATGTTTTCTAAATATTGTCGAGATGATCGAGTTATCGAGAATTGATATGCGTAAATCCCTGAGAGTTTTGATTCTGGAAGACTCACCAGACGATGCTGAATTGCTGACGATCGCGCTTCAGCAAGCTGGATATGACTTGGTTTATGAACGGGTGGATAATGCGATCACTATGACCAAAGCCCTGCAAAGGCAAAAGTGGGACATTGTTCTGGCTGACTATTCTATGCCCCACTTCAATGTATTTTCGGCCTTAAGATTATTGCGCGAACGACAACTAGATGTCCCGTTTATTGTTATATCCGGCAAGGTAAGTGAGGAAATCGTGGTGGCGGCGATGAAAGCCGGGGCCCATGATTGTATATTAAAAGGTAAGCTGACTCGACTGGTTCCGGCGATCGAGCGCGAGTTAAAAGAAGCAGAACTGCGAGCCGAACGCCGACAAGCGATCGCTAAACTAAAGTATTTAGCTTTGTATGACAATCTGACAGGTTTACCCAACACAACGTTATTCCTAAAACATTTGAGTCAGTTAATTACGCAGCAGCAACCGCCGCATATTTGTAATGTCATCCCCCTGCATTATTCTCCTGATAAGTATTCTCCTGATAAATCTCCTGATAAATCTGATTCCTTAGAAAGCCCATCGGGATTAGAACATCAGCCAGCAGTCGGCTTTGCTATTTTGTACATCGATTTAGACCGTTATCAAATTATTAAATATAGCCTGGGTCATGTACTGGCGGATCAATTGGTGGCAGCGACCGCCCGCCGCTTAAAAAAATGTCTGGGGAATGATATAGAAATTGCCCGGATTGGCGCTGATGAGTTTGCAATTTTACTGCCCAAGATTCAAGAAGTTAGTGAGGCGATCGCCGTTGCCGAACGGATTCATCAAGCAATGGAAGCGCCTTTTCACCTGAGCGATCAATCGATGGTATTTTCTACCGCCAGTATTGGCATTGTCATGAGCCATATCGGTTATCAAACCCCAGAGGAATTCCTCACCGCAGCGGATGCAGCGATGCATCATGCCAAGCTGCAAGGACAGGGAAAAACCGCGTTATTTGAGCCACAAATGCAAAGCAGCGCGATTGAATCGCTCCAGCTACAAGTGGATCTGCAAAATGCCATTCAACTGGAAAACCTTCATTTAAATTATCAGCCGATTGTTTGCTTAAAAACAGGCAAAATTAAAGGTTTTGAAGCCTTAGTTCGCTGGAAACATCCCCGACTAGGGATGATTTCTCCTAGTAAGTTTATTCATATAGCTGAAAAAACTGGGTTGATTATTCCCCTGGGTAAATGGGTGTTAACGGAAGTATGCCATCAGTTAAGCATCTGGCAGAAAAAATTCCCCATCGCGGAATCAATGACGATTAGTGTCAATCTTTCCGCCATGCAACTGGCTGCTCCCGATTGGTTACTAGAAATTGATGATCTTCTAGCTGGATATGCTTTAAAAGGAGCCAATCTTAAGTTAGAAATTACTGAAAGTGTGCTGATGGAAAACGCCGGACGCGCTACGGCGATTTTAGAGCAGTTAAAAACGAAAGAAGTTCAAGTATCGATTGATGATTTTGGCACCGGCTATTCTTCTTTAAGTTATCTCCATTATTTACCGGTTGATACTCTGAAAATTGACCGTTCTTTCGTGAGTAATATGGAAATCCAGCCGAAAAATGCCACCCTGGTTAAGTCCATTGTGACTTTAGCTCATAATCTGGGATTGGATGTGATTGCGGAAGGGGTGGAAACCCCTAAACAAATGGCAATTTTGCGCTCGCTCGGTTGTGAATATGGACAAGGTTATTTATTTTCTCGACCAATGGATCCAGAGGCGATCGATTTTTTATTGAATAATTTGTCGGAGCAAAGCCAGCAGTGGCAAAAGTCTTCTTAATTTGTTAATAATTAATAACTAATGATTAATTAATAACTATTAACAACTGATAATTAATAACTGATAATTGTCAACTGTCAATTATCAATTGTTAGTTGTTCTCCTCTGCTCCTCCGCTCCTCCGCTCCTCTGCGCCTCTGCTCCCTGTTGGTTTTTGATTACAAACAACGACTAACAACTAAAGAATCGCTCTTACTGACAGTAAATCCGCTCCCTGGACTTTACTGCAAATTTTTTTTATTAATTTGCGATGCTTTAGTCCCATTTAGCACCCCAATCAGCGGCAAAAATCAGCATTTATTAAATGCCGGGGTTCGGGAAATTTACGGACTAAAAAACTCTCTCAATTTCTGTTGAGTTTGACTCAGTATTTTTCAACCCAGGAGCCAGAATTCATGTATATCATAGATCCCCCCGATGACCGGAAAATTCTCTGCAACTATTTTAATCCCACCAGTGAATTGCAAATTCTCCAACTGAGCAACAGTCCGACCAATAATGAAAAGGTTATTTGCCCAAATGAGCGCTGCTTTTTTGAAGCGAATCCCGATTCAGTTCTAAAAGTCTATCGTCAAACTTTTACGGGACGGAAAGATTTAGTGGATTGTCTGCGCTGTCAATATTTAAAGGTTTTAAATTCTATTGATTCTGCCAAAACTTCCCTGTAGCGACTACAATCGCGATCGCATCGATATCGGTATATTTTTCCCTGACGATTTCGGCAATTTCTGAGGATGGGCAATGCTTTCCTGGCATCGGCAGAACAGACAACCGCTGTAGTATGCCTTGAAGGGGCGGTGCGTTGTCAAGAATTCCGTGGCCAAGTTGCAGCCAAAGGGTTTTGGGCTGACTTTGCCATGGGCTAAAAAAATTTTTTGCCCAACCCCTTGACAGTTTTGTAGTATTTTTGTATTATGTTAATTGAACCAAGAAAGCTAAGGGCGATGCCGCGAAGCGGATCCTGGAAGGGAATCGCGCTCTTATCTTTGGCCAAGTTATCTATACTGAACCTAGAAAAAAAGTTAATAATTATTTTTTTTCGCGCCCATAGACTGACGGAAATGTCTGATGAGAAAATCATCGAAACATCAGGAATAGCATCGGTTTCTGATGCAAAAAAATTAATTTTAATTACCTTAATATAAGGAGGTGTCAGCATGATTCACATTCGCTTTAAAGGGCGATCTTATGATTTAGGCGATCGCGAGCTAGGCATCTCCCCAAATATGACCGAAGTTGCCATCAAAGAACGTCTGGCACAATATTTTGCTCTGCCCATTAATCGCTTTAACGATTATGTCATCGACCATCGTCCCAGCGGCGATATTGTCAGACCGGAAGCGGTTTACGGTTAAACATTTACCGAAATTCTCCATTAATTATCCAAAAAATTGATTACCAAGAATTAATCAAGATATGCGTTGACGCTCTGCCAGATTACAGATAGTTTGACTTCGCGCCCTGACCCAAAAGCTTACATACTTGCCAAATGGTATAGGCGCTTGACTTGAAATCAGGAGCGTGCAGGTTCAATTCCTGCGTATGAAACCACAGCTTTTGAAACTTGCGCGAAGTCATTTTTTCTCCTGTAAATAATTTGCTATTATTTATTTTGCTTCAATTTTTACTCAAAATTAATCCAATTATGTAGGGGCTTTTCAAGCGAATTGCCTCTTATTGTTTGGATTAAGCACAATTGAAATGACTATAAATAAATGACTATAAATAATTTTACTTTTAAATTTTACTTTTAACAATTTTACTTTTAACATCTTCCCCGTTTTAATGGTTATTACACAGGTCATAAATGGAGATTGAATGGGGGTCATGGTTCATCTCATAAGTAGATGAACTCATGGTGCTATTCGGGGGACTATCCGGGGGAGTTTGCCAATGGCTAGGATCGAGCGGTCTAGGGGAGCCTGTTGAAAAACTTTTGTCAACAAAGCTTTACATCATGACCAAGGAAATATGCTATGCTCGAAATACACCTCGCGCCCTAACGCAAAAACCTAACGGAAAAAGCTTACATACTAGCCAAATGGTATAGGCGCTTGACTCAAGATCAGGATGATGCAGGTTCAATTCCTGCGTATGAAACCACAGCCTTTTTGACTTGCGTGGGGTGTCCTTTTCATCATCGACCCGGTTAATGTTGGTTAAGTTGTTTAACAATAGATGCGCGATCGCACTGAATTTATCAGAAACATCAGCGCTCGGCCAATCATAAACACAAGAACCCGAAAACACAAGAACCTTTTAAAATCAATCAGGAAAAATCACTCCGTACCCTAACCCAGAAAGTTTACACTCTTAATTCCAATTTGAGCCAATCGCTTTCTAAACTTGTACGGGGTGACTTCTTTAATTTTCGGTAAACTTTGCTCTAACTGTGCTCTAAATTTGCTTTAATTTTCAGTATTTGTTAAAACTAACCCCGCTCGCTCTTGGAACACGCTTAATTCCATGTCGCGCCAGCCGATTACCACATTTTATTTTGTCCTAGTTGTTGTCCGTTATCAGCACCGGTTTCTGTTAATTCAGGAACCAAAATACGGTCAGAACTGGTATTTTCCTCATGGGAAAGTGGATCCAGGAGAAACCTTAATGGCAGCGGCAGTCAGGGAAACTTTAGAAGAAGGGGGAATTCCCATTGCCCTGGATGGAATTTTAAGAATCGAACATACTCCTTTTAAGGATAAAGCTCGATTTCGGGTGATTTTTTTGGCGCATCCTTTAGATGATACACCGCCCAAAAGTATTGCGGATTGCGAATCATTGAGGGCTGGTTGGTTTTGTCGAGAAGAGATGACAAAATTACCCTTGAGAGCCCAGGAAGTGTGCGAAATTTGTGATTATTTGGCCAGCGGCGGACCAATTTATCCTTTGCGACTGCTGACAAATCAAGGCTCACCGTTTGGCTGTCCCCATTAACAAATACATTAACAAGTAATTGTCAAAATATCAAAATAATTATCAAATCTTCTCTTTCCTCTCTTCTCTTTCTTGCCTTCTCTTTCCTACTTTCCTGTTTTCTCTTTCCTCTCTTCATAGTAGCCCACCCGCAGAATGTTAGGGGCTGTGGGATGAATTTTGCTCAATGTGTCAAGAATTGTTGATTTTATGCAGCGACATCAGGGGAAAATGCCGCGAGCGACCCAGCGGTGACTCGCTATTTAAAAGCGAAATCCTCGCGCTGATGCGATTTTGTTTAAGGATCGGCCCCCAGTAGATAGTCTGGCTTTTGTGGTGAATTGGCGCAATTAAAAACTCCCGGAGAACAAGCGGCGCTGATTGTAGAATACAATATTGCTTGTCCGATCGCAATTGGGGCGATCGCCCAATTGACCCCAACGGTTTTGGTAGCCTTGATTAACTCCATGTCTCCCCAGGAGGTGATTAACAACCTCAAGTCCCGGCAAGGACGGGGGGCAATGGATCGCCCAGAGGTGAAGGCTTTGATCGACGAAAAACTCCAAGCCGCCCAAAAAAGCGATCGCGTTTCTGCCTATAAAGCGCGGGTCGCAGCAGCCACCCAGCTAGACACCGCCACCATTGCCCAGTTGGAACAAATCACTAACGAGCAGGTCAAGAAACGCGGTAAGATTACTAAGTCCACTGGGCAAGCTGGTAGACAAAAGTGGCAGTATGGAGAAAGCTCTCGAAGTCGGTAAGCATTTAGCTGCCTTAATTTCTGGCATCTCTGATGCTGACTTGTTCGTGTACGCTTTCGACACCATGCCTTACTTTGTGGCAGCCAAAGGTTCAGAGTTGAGCGACTGGGAACGTGCTTTTGAGCATATTCGCGCTGGTGGTGGCACCAGCATCGGCTGTGCGGTGGAAGCACTACGACGCAAGCAGCAGATAGTAGACCAAATTATTCTGGTGACAGACGAAGGAGAATTGCAAGAAGGGAAAATGCTGCACCTTATTTCCATGATGCTTACCAAAATTATTGCCGCGAAATGGCAGTGATGCCAGATGTGGTTATAGTAAAAGTAGGGTATGCTTATAATTGGACTGAAACTCAGCTAAAAAATAAGCACTTGCCGGTGGAAACTTTCACCTTTTCTGGAGACTACTACTCGCTACCGAATCTCGTCCCACTCCTGTCTCGTCCATCGCGTCTGGAGTTGTTGATGGAAATAATGGAAACACCGTTGCCGGTACGCGACGATCGGTAGTTCACTTTAAGGGGAGAAGGCTAATAATATGCCAAAAGTGTATTAAATCTCAGCATTTGCTCCCTTTAACACGATCGCTTGTCCACTGACATTTCCATAAGGAAAAACACCGTGGGAAAAAAAACCAAGGTCAAAAAATCAAATCTCCTCTATCAAAGACTACAAGAAGCACTTGATCGAGGTACTCAAGTTTGGATTGAAACAGAAGAAAGAAGCTTTACTGGTGTACCAATTAATCTCAATCGAGAATTTCTGGAAATTCTGGTGTTAGGAACGTTTTACGAAGACGAACAAGAAGAAGCGTCCTATGAAAGTACCGCTTGGTTAATCCGCTTGTCCTCCATTTCTGCGATCGCCTACCGCACAGAATCTTGGTCAACGGATCAACTGGAAAATCTATTTGAGATTAATGCAGATCGCTTATCCCCAGAGGATTAAACCCGTAGATTAACTTCCATAGATTAACCCTATCAGGTGGCGGAAATTTCCCCACCTGATTTGTTTTAATCATTTGTTTTAATATGGAAAATTCCAGCCCACCACGAGCGCCGCTGTTTCGTCTATGATAGAATCGATAGAACCCTTAAAATCTCGTACAATTGCCGAACAGGGCAGATTTAATTATTGCTTGAAAAGACAATCAAGCTGTCCGGGGTTATATGCTCATGTCATCGGTCGATTAGAATCTTGTCAAGAATCATCTATATTTGAAAATCGCGTGATGAATGGGGAAATTACCTCTTTATCCCAGCTTGTGAACAAGGATTTCGAGAGGCGATCCCTTCTGGCCTTTTAGCTGGTTATCCTGTAACTGGGGTAAAAGTCATTTTAGAAGGAGGCAGCTGCCATGAATGTGCTTCTAGCCCATTAGCATTTAAAATAGCCGCCCGTCAGGCTGCGATCAGTTTGTTAAGGCGAAGATCCAAGATTTTTTATCTCACCGAGGTTTAATTCAAGAAATAGATAAAAATTTTGTGGATGCTTTTGTGGACGCTACAGTTATTCGGGCTGAAGTCCCCTGATCAGAACTGTTGGGTTATGCCAGTAGACTGCGATCGCTTTCTGAGGGTCACGGCAACTTCTCCATGCAATTTAAAGATTATCAACCTGTTCCCAATCCGATCCAGCAACAGCTAATCGCCAAAGCCGTGCAAAATTTATGGTCAAAACCATCATTCTGAAAGCCTAAAATCATTTGCCCCTTTATCCTAAATTTATCCTCCTAAATTTATCTGTTGATGAATATGTCCTGTGAACTTTGCCAAAGGGATGTTCCGCATCTCACGGTGCATCACCTGATTCCCAAACAGAAAAACGGCAACAAAGGTCCCACCGCTAACATCTGTTCAGCCTGTCATCACCAAATTCATGCTTTATTTGACAATACCCTGCTGGCGCAAAAACTGAATACCCTAGAAAAACTGCAAGCGGAACCGGAAATGCGTAAATTCTTGAATTGGGTTAGAAAACAAAAACCCGAGCGACGGATTCGGGTACATCGGCCAAACAAGTAGACGATGATAGTTGGATAAGCCTAAACCATTAGCCATTAATTCGGGAGAAAATACGATTGTTTAAGTAAGCATAATTTACCAAGAATCAATGATAAAAAATCCGTTTGAATGAACTATCGAGTTTAGAGAATGAATCTTTAATAAGGAATAAGGTGAGCAAAAGCCCACCCGATCGCTTCAGGTTTTATTTGCTGATGAGAGGAAAAAACTCCTTGGTTTCTGGGGAGTAAGTCCAGGCAACTCCAGCGGGATCTTTTTTCCGCGTCCAGGAGATAAAATCTGGTTTGGTTTTGTTTTTGCTGATAGTGGTACTATGCACTCCTAACCTTTCCGCGAGTTGGGATTGGTTCACGGGTGAAAGTCTGGAGGCGGAACTTTCGGCAGGGATTTGTTTGGGGGTGTTTTGAGGCAAGCGCCACGATTCATTATTGCTATCATTATTGCTATCATTATTGCTATTATTGACTGTTTGGGAATTAGGCATGGTGATAGAGGTAAAACAATAGAGAATTCCCCCAGCGTCGGTGATATCAAATTCTGCCCCAAATTCTTTTGCCCTTTGTTGCAAAAATTCTTGGGCTTCCACCCCTGTAATATTCGCCGCGATCGCCAAATCTAAGGTAGTAATTTTACCCTGATGTTTTTGTAAGGTTTGATAGAAAATTACATTTAACCACTCTTGGCGTTCCTGCTGTTTTTGTTCATAATATTTCCACAGTCCCCCCAGGGCGGATAAAACTCCGAATACAATTAACCAGCGCCAGGCATAGACGATTAAGCCTAGACATAAAGCTATGGGGAACAGGAGCACCAGACTGGATGGGCGGTAAGCGGAGCCATCCCGAAGGGAATCGCTTTTGGTTTTAGTCTTAGCGAGCGCGCTTGTTTGAGTTTTCAACTGCTGTTTCGTCATCTGACTCACTAGAATAAATTGACCGTTTTTTCTGTTTAGTTTAGGATAATTTTAACCCTAATCAAAGACGGATTTAACAAAACCACTTGCGACACAAGTAACACAAAGGATATAAAGATAACCATTCAATTAATGGCTATCAATGTTTATTTTGCTGTTTTAGGTTATTGGAGCAAAAAAGCTCATTTTTAGCGTTAAAAAAGCGGATTATTTTCAGATTTTTTGGCATAAATTAAATTAAAATAAAATCTATATAACAAAATTTATTTTTGATGAAACTGTTTTTTCATCTCTGGCATTTTTCTGAGTACCTGCTGCCACTGTGCTACTAAATCTTTGGCGGAGTCATCGCTGTGGAATTCTAGGTAAGTAATGGTTTTTTTGATTAAATACTCAAAACTGTCTGGAGTCATGATTAAATCCGGCATAATTTATGGTTGGTATAGTGGGCTAATTATTGTTATGTTTGGGTTTTGGCTTGTACCTTGAACATGGATATAGTCTAACGCTTCAGCGTCATTTAAAGCATAAGCCCGTAAAAATATAGCACTCCAACGAGCGATCGCCTCTATACTTTCCGCTTGCCCCAGGGTAGGAGAATTTCTTTCCCTCGGACTGCCGGGAGGATTACCTATATTGGTAATTCTGTAATAATTTGCCCCAGTAATTTTAATATAAGCCTTAAATTTTCATGGTTATTTTGAGGGTAGGTGAAAACCACTTTCGATACAGAGGACACAAAGAAGAGTATCCTCTGCGTCCTCTGTGTCTCTGTGGTGAGTTTCCCGAATTAATTAGCGGGATCTGATATCCGCGATCGCACTTTGGGCCATAGCCGCGATCGCCTGATCTGTGGCTTTAGGTAAATGATAATAAGTACCGCCCGCATTTTTCGCCAACTCTTTGGCTAATCCGGTGGAAACAAACTTATTCTCTGTATCAATAACTAAAAGTTTAATTCCCAACATTCTGATTTTGCTGGAAATTTCCAGTAACTCTTCTTTGATATTGGGTTTTTCGCCATCAAGCATCGGTTCACCCAGGGAACGGGCTAAGGGAACATTCCCCCGACCGTCGGTAATAGCCACAATTACCACCTGACCAATATCCCCGGACTGCATGGCATTGAGTCCCACCCGGACTGCTGTAGTTAACCCGTGAGCTAGGGGGGAACCGCCGCCACAGGGCAAGCGTTCTAACCGTCGCCGCGCCGTAGTAATGGAACGAGTGGGGGGCAATAAAACCTCTGCTTGTTCCCCTCGGAAGGGAATTACGCATACTTGGTCGCGGTTTTGATAGGCTTCGGTGAGTAGTCGCATCACCGCACCTTTGGCGGACTGCATCCGGTTCAGGGCCATTGAACCCGACGCATCAACCACAAACACCACCAGGGCACCGGCTTTTCGGGCTAAACGCTTCGATCGCAAATCTCCCCGTTCCACAATTACCTTGCGGTTGGGTTGGCGTTCTCGGCGGGCTTTCTGGTATGGGGCAGCCGCTCGTAACGTGGCATCCACCGCCACCCGCATTACCTTGCCTTTGGGTAACATGGGCTTCACATACCGTCCGCGATCGGCGGAAAAAATCACAGTCCGGCTGCCAGACTTGCCTTGCCGTTGGGCGCGTTGGGCAAAATAGAGGATTTCCGGATCCATAATCACCCCTTCCGGGTCGAAAATGAACTCCTCTGGGATGGTGGCTTCTTCTTCCTCTTGTTGTTCTGGGGGTTCGTCTTCCGGTTCTTCCTGGTCTTGCTCCGAGTTGTCCTCTGGCGGCGGTGGTGGCGGTGGGGGTGGTGGTGGCGGCCGTTGTTCCTCCCGGTCGCCGGTGTGCTGCTGCTGATTGCAGGCGCTGTGATCCTCAT
>FWWL01002645.1_pt1 | contig 35828 bp, 30 predicted proteins | sample 2228331 | NCBI WGS metagenome assembly FWWL01 (sample SAMEA103939775, study PRJEB20133) | metagenome
AGGAGGATGATCTTGTGAAGCCCTGCACCCACAAACGAACCAAGCCCTTGCTATAGCCAAGGAACGTCATGGCACGAAATCGATTTGACCATTTAACCACGTCAAGGGTACGCTAAGGCCGAAGGGTGGGGGTAGGCCCATGATGGATTTGCGCAAGGAATTCAAGGAGGCCGAAAAATATCTGAGGCAGGGAGCAGTGGTGCCGGCTGTGCACCAGGCCGGGAGAGTCCTGGAGGCCTTCTTGCGCTCGCTCCTTCAAGACCTTTGGCCAAAAATCCCCGCCAGCCAGGCTACAGAATTCCACTACGCTTTAGAAAGGATTGGCAAGGGAAAGCCCATCAATCGCCTGACCCTAGGCGAGCTCGTCCAACTGCTTCAGGAGGTGGAGCTCGTTCCGGCGGCGGAAAAGGCCCTGGCCGTTAAGCTCCGCCTGCTCAGTAACACTGAGCTACTGCGAAATTTGGTGGATTTGCGCAATCGCGCCGCCCACGCGGGCGCCGAGATCTCGGAAGCCGAGGCCCAATTCTTCCTCTCCAACCTTCGGCTTCTTTTGCAAGAGGCCGGGGTTTTGACGGAACCGAAGCCGCCCAAGCGCCTCTTGCCGTGGTGGGAAGTGGTAAAGCCCCATCGGGACATCCGCGAGGGCCGAACCGAGGCCAGCCGCTTTGCGGCAAAACTCGACGAGGTCGTGGCCGGCCGGGCACCCCAAGAGTATGTCGACCCCAAAACCTTCTTTTCCCACACCCACCTCACATTGGGGCTGCGAAACCTCCTTTCGGTGGCGTTGAAGAGGCTTGCGGGACTGGGCGGAGATGGAGTTTTGCACATCGAGACCGCCTTCGGAGGAGGAAAAACCCATAGCCTCATTGCCCTTTATCACTTTTTCCGCACAGAAGAAGCCCTTTCTGACCTTTCTTGGGGTGAAGGTCTCCTTGAGGAGGCGGGCGTCGAAAGGGTTCCCCAGGCCCGGGTGCTCACGTTTGTGGGCACGGAGGCCGACCCCTTCGGTCCCACGCCGTGGGGCCTCTTTGGAAAGCAGCTCAACAAATACGCGCTTGTGAGGGTCGCCGACGAAAACCGCCAAGCCCCTGGAAAAGCGGTGCTAAGGGAGCTCTTGGGAGAGGAGCCCACGCTCATCCTCATCGACGAGATCGCGGAGTTCCTGTGCAAAGTGGTGCAGCCGGCAAAAGGCCAAGAAAAAATGGCCCGCGCGTATCAATCGCAAGTGCTGGCCTTTCTTCACGAGCTCACCGAGGTGGTTTCCGAGCTTCCGCGCGCCCTCCTTGTGCTTACCACCACTACCAGCACGGCCTACGGCGAGGAGGGCGAGCGCGTGCAGCAAAACCTCCGCACCATCGTGGGCCGGATGCACCGGCTCCTCGAGCCCGTGGGAAGCGCGGACATTTACGAAGTTGTGCGCATCCGCCTGTTTGAGGATTTGGGCGACCCCGATCTCCATGAGGCTGTGGCCGAGGAATTTTTTAGGCTTTATCGGGAGCAAGGATTGGATGTGCCAGAGGAGGCCAAAGACCCAAGCTATCGGGAAAAACTAGCGCGCGCCTATCCTTTCCATCCCGAGCTCATCGACGTCCTTTACAACCAGTGGGGCTCGTTCCCCAATTTCCAGCGCACCCGCGGCGTTCTGCGGTTCCTGGCCCTTGTGGTGCAAGAGGCTTGGAAGAAGCGCGTTCCCTCTCCGCTCATCCGGCTGAGCGATGTGCCTTTGGGGAATCGCGAGCTACGCCAAATCCTGCTTTCCTGTATCGGAAGCCAGTACGAGTCCGTAATTGGCTGCGATATCGCGGGAAATCGGGAGCTAGCCCGGCGTTTGGACCAAAATCTTCCCGAGGAGTATCGGGAGTTGCGGCTAGCGGAGGGCTTGGCCACGGCCATCTTCCTCTACTCCTTTTCGGGCGCGCAGAAGCCGGAGCGGGGGGTCACCGCCGGCCGCCTGCGCCTGGCCGCCCTCGCCCCGAACATTCCGGCCGCCGCCATCGGCGACGTTTTGGGGAAACTCGAGGACGCCCTGCACTACCTGCATAAGCGCGATAACCGCTATTTCTTCTCCACCGAACTGAACCTGACCCGAGCCATCGTGGAAGCGCAAGAAGCCCTCGAGGAAAGCCAAATCCGCGCGGAGATTGAGAAAGCTTTGGAAAAGCGGATCGGAGCGGAGCAACCCCTTGTGGAAAAGGAGGTCTGGCCTCCGGCTCCCGAGAAGGTTGCGGACCGCCGCGATCGCCATGTCCTTGTGGTGCTTTCCCCAGAACTTTCGTATGACAGCGAAAAGACTGAGGAGTTCGTAAAAGACCTTTTCTCCCGGGCTGGCGGGGGGTTCCGCACCTATCCTGGCGCGCTTCTTGTGCTGGCTGCGGACCGCGAGGGGTTTTTGGCCCTGCATAACGTGGTGCGCCGGATGCTCGCCCTAAGAGAAGTTCAGCGCACCAAGCTCTCCGAGCTTTCCCCTGAAGATCAAAAGAGGCTTGCGGACGAACTGCGTCGGGCGGAGGCGGATGTGGGCGACCACGTGCTGCGAACCTGGCGGCATTTGGCCCTTTGGCGCGGAGCCGAAGGCGTGGAGTGGATACCCCTTGTCCCCTATGCCCGGCCCGGCCTCACTTTGGCCTCCATGGTGGTGGAGCACCTCAAGGGCGCCAACCGCCTCACGGACGAACTTGCGCCGGATATCCTTCTCAATTACGTCCCCATACGGGAAAAGCGGCCGTACAAGGACGTTTGGGAGGCCTTTTTGCGTAACCCCGGGATGCCCATCGTGGCCGAGCGCACCGTGCGGGAAGCGGTGAAGAAAGGGGTGAAGAACGGCGTTTTCGGCCTCCGCGTCGATGAGGAAGTTTTCTTTAAACGCGACGTCCCCGATGCTTATTTAGAAGAGGCCGAGCTGATACCAGCGGAAATGGCCAAGGCGCTCATGAAAGCGGAGGAAGAAGCCCCACCACCACCGGTCAAGCCCGAAGAGCCAAAGGTGGAGCAGCCCACACCCAAAGTGAAGAAGCGTTATCGGCTTTCCGTGAAAGTTCCGTGCGAGCGGCTCAGCGACTTTTTCCGCGGGGTTATTCTGCCGCTCAGGCAGGCTGCGGACGAGCTCGAGGTAGAAATTTCTGTGTGGGCCAAAAAGGAGGCCGGGCTTCCCAAAGAAGTGATCGAGCAAAAAGTTCGGGAAACCTTGCGCCAGCTTCAGGCCAAAATTCTTGAGGAACGCGAGGAGTAAGGGTTAGCGCTGGGGCAGGCGGCGGCCGAGCAACCGCTCCAACGCGCGGTTCACCTTGGTGCGCCGGGCCTCGCGGGGCGAAAGGGGCGGGACGAGCACGGTGTATAGCCCCAAAAGTCTTCCGCCCAAGACATCGGTCAAAAGCTGGTCTCCGATCACCGCCGCCTCCCCGGGGTTAGCCCCTAAAGAACGCAAAGCGCGGCGGAACCCCCAGGGTAACGGCTTTTTGGCCCGCTCGATGAGGGGAATGCCCAGCTCGGCCAGGGCCGCGCGCACCGGGGAAGCGGGAGGAAGGCGGGCGTTGGTGAGGACGGCAATTTTGAACCCCTGGCTTTTAAGCCGCCGAAGAAGAACTGCGGTGGCGCGAGGGAACTCCCCGGACCGCCAAAGGCAAAGGGTGTTGTCCAGATCAAAAAGAAGGGCGCGGATCCCCTGCGTCCAGAGACGACGCCAGTCCACTTGGCGAAGAGACATAACTTCCTCGTGGGGCCTAATCGCCCGCATTTTCCACAACCACCTCGCCGATCCTCACGAATCTCCTCAGCCTCTCCAAAATTTCCAGGGCCTCAGCAAGGCCCCCCGGGGCCACGTAGATTTTGAAGAATTTTCGGCCCGCAATCTCCCGGTACTCCCGGCGCACGTTGGCCAAGCCATCGCTCATGCCAAAAGCGCCGTCCACGGTGTGGAGGGCCTCCTCGTCCATCTCCACCCAAAGGACGTGCATCTTTTGGGGCGGATTGAGTTCGCGCAAAAAGGGAAAACGCTCAGCCATGCTGCTCCAAGAACTTATGGAGGGCGAGTTCCGGATCAACTCCGCGTTTGCGGGCCTCCACCACCACCTCGAGCAAGGCCTCGGCGATCACCCGGTCCGGGTCCCCTGGGGGAAGGGAAAGGAAGCGCCCGCTGGGTATGGGCTGGCCTTGGGCCTCCTTGACCTCCACGAACTTGCTGGCGCGGATCAGGGCGGGTTTAGCCCGATCCTCCGGCTTTTTTGCGCGCCCCTCCTCCTTCTTCAGTTCCTCCCATTGGGCGCGCACCTCCTCCGCCGTTCCCACCCTCTCCCCCCCGAACACATGGGGATGGCGGCGGACGAGCTTTTCCCTGAGGACCTCGGCCACGTCGGCGATGTCAAACCTCCCGGCCTCCGCCTCAATTTGGGCATGAAGGAGGACTTGGAGCAAAAGATCCCCAAGCTCCTCCTTGATCGCGGCGGGATCTCCATCGGCCACGGCCGCGGCCAGTTCGTAAGCCTCCTCAAGAAGATAGGGAACGAGGCTTTGATGGGTTTGGGCGCGATCCCAGGGGCAGCCATCAGGCCCCCGCAGGCGCGCCACCACCTCCGCAAGCTCTCCCAACGCCTGGGCTACACGCGCGTTCATTGCGGCTGGGGCTTCTCGAGCTCCTCAAGGAGGGCGGCCACTTCCTCGGCGCGGAAGTTGGGGTCGACGCCCTGGATCCGCTTCAAATCGGAGATGGCCTCCTGATAGCGGCCGAGCTCCTTGTAGAGAAGGGCCCGGCTCCACAGGGCTTCCAGGCCGGCGGGCGTCAAGGGCTTGTTGGGCCCAACGCGCTGCTCCTCGCAGGTGATGATTTTCCCGTAAATCTCTAGCTTCTTTTCGGAGGCGGTGGCCAATGCCAGCGCCCGATTGTAGTAGTCCAGGGCCCGATCGTATTGGGTTTTGGGGACGTAGCAATCGCCAAGGCCGATCAGGGCATCAATATTTTGCGGGTCCAGCTTGAGGATCGCCTCGTACTGGGCGATGGCCCCGTCGTATTTGTACTGATCGCGAAGATATCCGGCCAGCCGGAAGCGCGTGGAAATATCATCGGGCTTGAGCTCCACGATCCTGCGCGCTGCTTGCTCCCGGGTTTCCACATCGCCGGCAAACCGCAAAGCGCTTTGAAATTCCTCCAAAGCCCTATCCCGCTGGCCCTGGGCCAAAAGGAGGTCGCCGTAGCCCAGGTGCGCTTGGGCGTTATAGGGAGAACGCTGGATGAGATCCTGATAGCGACGCAGGGCCTCCTCGGTGCGGCCGGCCGCGGCCAGAGCCTGGGCAAGTTTCAGCTGCACGTCCGCGGTGGGGGACTTCTGCCAGGCCTTGGTGTAGTAGTTCACGGCCTCTCCCGGCTTCCCCTGCCCCACAAGAACGTCGCCCATCAGAACAAGGGCCGTGGTGTTCTCCGCGTCCGCCTTAAGCACTTCCTCAACGATGGAGCTTGCCTCCGCATACTGTTTGTTTTTCACGTAGGCCTCGGCCAACTTCAATTTGACCGCGGCGCTCCCGGGCTGAAGCTCCAAGGCCTTTTGGAAGAATTCCGCTGCCCGGCCATAAAGTTGCATGGCCATGGCGTTATCGCCTCGGCTCACCCACCCGGCAACAAAGTCAGGAGCGGTCTCCAGGAGCTTGCCGTATTGGGCCTCAGCCTGGATATTTTGCCCGGCCATGCGGTAGCTTTCGGCCAACTGGTAAAGCACCTGCACATTCTTGGGATCCAAAAGAAGCACGCGATTGAAGAAGGCTTCGTCGCCCTCCCCAGTCTCCAGGAACTTGAGGTATTGGGTGAGGGCCTTCCCCTTGAGCTCGGCTTCCTTGGCCTGCAAGCTCTGCAGCTCCCCTTCCTCTTCGGCGGTGCGCTGCTCTTTCTTTTCCAGCTCCGCCCGTTTGCTTGCCACATCCAGGTAAAGCTCCTCGTAGACGCGCCCGATGTAGTAGGGAAGGTGGTTATCCAGGGTGTACCCTTTTTCTTGGGCCTCAAGGAGCTTCGCCAACGCCGCCTCTTTGTCCGAGGAATAAAGCATGGCTGCGATGATCACGGGATCGTTGACCTCAAGCTTCACTTTTGCGCGTTTTTCTTTGTACCAAGAGTCCCAGCGGCGCGCGGTCTCCTCCTGCACGTAGTCGTCGCGAACTTTGTCGCGGACCTCGGAAAAGGCGGGGATCACAGGGGGCTTACGCTCAAGGAGCTTCAGGATGTGGTAGCCTTGGTCATCCTGGACCAGGCGAACCTCGCCGGGATTGAGGGACCAAACCACGTCCGTGACGGTGGTGGAGAAGGGGGACTCGTAGCGGCTGAAAAACTCAGTTTCCCCGCCCTTTTCCCGTGTAGCTTCATCCTGGGAATACGCGCGGGCCAGGGCGGCAAAATCCGCATCGGGAGCTTGGACCTTGCCCACTAACTCGTCGGCCAGTCTAGCATCCTTGACGAGGATGTGGGCCACCTTGATCTTTTCTGGCTCCGTCTGATAACGCGTTTGATTGGCGGAAAAATAAGCTTCCAACTCCGCGTCGGTGGGCTCAATTGCCCCTACCACCGCGGCTTTCAACTTTTCCTCTCTTAGCCTTGCCTCCTCGGACTGCCGGAGGAGCTTTTTGTACTCCTCAAGGGTGAGGTTTTGCGCCTGGAGATAGAGTTTGAGGAGGTTTTCGTCCCCGCCCAATTGCTGCAGAACTTGGTTGTATCGAGATTGCACGGCCTGGTCCAGTTCAGCGCTGGAAACTCGAATGCGAAGGCGATCGGCCTCGTTTTGGATGATGACCTGGCGGATCAACGCCTCCGCGGCTTGGGCGTTGTATTGGAAAAGGCGGAAGGCCCCGTCGGTTCCTCGAAGCAAGGCATCGAAGTCCATGCCGAACATCTGATAAAGCTGGCGGTAGTAAGCGAGGACATTTTGGAGGGTTTGGGAAAACTGGGCCCGGGTGAACTTCTGGCCTGCCACCACGAGAACAACCTCTTCCGCGCTGCCCTTTGGCGGGGGGGAGAAGCGTTGGAACGTGAAGAGTCCGATGCCTCCGGCGGCGAAGCCGATGACGATCGCCCAAATGACAGCCTTTTGCCAACGGCTCATGGTTCGGGACCACCTCTTTTCCCTTCTTTAAGGAGGAGCCTCAGCGCGGCCCATGCCCCTCCGGCCAAACCCAAGATCATGCCCACAACCCGGCCCAGGCGGCCGCCGTGGGCGCGATCCCAAAGCCAGCCCAGACCGTAACCGGCGAAGGCCCCTCCGGCCACAATAAAACCAACCTGGCCCAACAGGGCCAGGGCCCTCACCACCCCAAGGGCCGAATCAGATGTCCTTCCACTCCTCCTTGGTCTCAGGGGCCTTCTCTCCTCGGCGGGCCCGGGGGCGCAGGGGCGGAACCGGGGTGCGGGAGCGCACGGTGAAGCGGATCCCTGTGCGGATCTCGCCGTTCACCTCCACCTCCACAAAGGAGGGCACAAAAAAGAGGTCAATGCCGCTTGGGGCCACATAGCCCCGGGCAATGGCGATGCATTTGACCGCCTGGTTCACCGCTTTGGGTCCGATGGCCTGGATCTCCGCCACACCCTCCTCGCGGAAGGTGTTGGCCACCGCCCCAGCCGCCGCCGTGGCATCCGAAGTCGCTGCGATCTTAAGTACGTTCACGGCCACCTCCTTATCGCGCCGTCTCCGTATATTGGGTTTGCCGGATGACGGTCACCTTTATCTCTCCAGGGTACTGAAGTTCCTCCTCGATCCGCCGAGCAATATCATACGCGAGCTTGGCGGCCATTTCATCGGTGGCCTTTTCCGGCCGCACGATGACCCGCACCTCCCGGCCGGCCTGCAGGGCATAAGCCTCCTTCACATGGGGATAGGAACGGGCGAGCTTTTCCAGCTCCGCAAGCCGCTGAATATAGCGCTCGTAGGCCTCCACCCGCGCTCCGGGCCGGGCCGCGGAAAGGGCGTCGGCCGCCTGGATGAGGACGGCGGTCACCGTGGCCGGCTCGACCTGCCCGTGGTGGGCGGCAATGGCGTTTACGATGGGCCAGGGCTCGCCATAACGCTTGGCCAAATCCGCGCCGATCAGGGCGTGCGGTCCCTCCACCTCGTGGTCCAGGGCCTTTCCAATGTCGTGAAGGAGACCGGCCCGCTTGGCCGGCCGCGGGTCAAGCCCCAGCTCCTCGGCCAGCATGCGGGCGATGAAACTCACCTCCACTGCGTGCCGAAGCTGGTTTTGGCCATAGCTTTGCCGAAAATGGAGCCGCCCCAAAAGCTGGATGAGCTCCAGGGGAAGGTCCACGCCCACTTCCATAGCCGCCTTTTCCCCCTGCTCCCGGATCACCGCCTCCACCTGCTCCTTGGCCTTGCGCACCATCTCCTCGATGCGCGCCGGATGGATGCGACCATCCTCCAGAAGGCGCTCCAGGGCAATGCGGGCGATCTCCCGACGGATGGGGTGGAAGGAGGAAAGGACCACCACCTCCGGGGTATCGTCCACAAGGACTTCTACGCCGGTGAGGGCCTCGAAGGTCCGGATATTGCGGCCGTCGCGGCCGATGATGCGGCCCTTGTACTCGTCGCTGGGAAGGGGAACGGCGGTGACGGTGGCCTCCTCCACGTAGTCCAAGGCCAGGCGTTGGATGGCGTCGGCGAGGATACGGCGGGCCCGGCGTTCCGCCTCCTGCTTGGTGCGCCGCTCCACCTCCGCGATCTTTTTGGCGAAGTACCGCTCGCTCTCCGCCTCCACTAGCTTAAGGAGGTACTCCCTGGCCTCTTCCTGGGTGAAACCGCTCAGTTTCTCCAAAAGCTCGCGCTCCTCGGCGAGGAGCTTTTGCCCGGCCTCGATAAGGCGCGCCAGCTCCGCCTCCTCCCGGCGCAGATTCTCCTCAAGGATTTCCAAATATTGGCGCTTTTTGCTTATCCGGTCCTCACGCTGGCGCAGCCGCTCTTCAAGGGCGTTGAGCTCGTCCTCGCGCTTCCGGATCCTCTCCTCTTCTTTTTCCCGGAGGGCCTGGATCTCCTTTTGCGCAGAAAGGAGGGCCTCCTCGCGCAGGCGCTCCGCCTCGCGCCGGGCTTCCTCGAGGATGTTTTGGGCTTGTTCCCGCCGCAGGCGCCGAAGCAACAGGGGGAGACTTAGGCCCAAGACGAAGGCTAAGATGACGAACAGGATAAGCTCGTAAGTCTCGTACATTTTCCCCTAACGCACTTTAGTCCTTCGGTTGACCTTTTGCAACTCCCCCACGACGGCGGGAAGGAAGAGAACGGTCCAGAGGAGGGCAAACCCAAGACCGAGGAGGGCGGAGGCCCCGAGAAAGCGGAGCCCCGGGGTTTGCGCGGAAAGCAGGGCGCCAAAGGAGGCCATGGTGGTGAGGTAGCTCCCCAAGATGGGCCCGGTGGTCGAGGCCGCCGCCCAGGCCACGGCCTCCTTCCCCGTGGCCCGTTCCTCCTCAAACCGGTGCAAGAAATACACCGCCCCATCCACCCCGTATCCCACGAGGAGGGGGGAGATCACGATGTTCGTGAAATTGAAGCGCAACCGGAGCGCGGCCATCCCTCCAAGCATGCAGGCATAGCCCATGGCCAATGGGACCAACGTCAAAAACGCCCTCCCCGGACGACGAAAATCGGCCATGATCACCCCGAGGATGAAAAGAAGAGCTAGCCCAGTGGTGAGGAAAAAGTCCCGCCGCATGTGGTGCTCCAAGGCCAGCTGGATCTCCGGCGAACCCACATAGTCCAGGCCAAACCCCTTAAGCCAGCTCAGGAACTCCTGGAGGTTCCGCCCCTCATAGAGCTTTGGGTGCACGCGAACCTCGAGGATGTAGCCCCGGGAAATGCGGTACTGGGAACGGATCTCTTGGGGAAGGAGGTTCAGGATCTGCTCGATAAGACGATCCTCCGGGGGAAGGCCGCGGAGCTTTTCGGCAAAGGCCTCCAGGGGCTGGAGATCCGCGCCGATGGCGGCCACCACCTCTTTGAGAGGCTGCGGATCCAAAGCTCCCATTTCCTCGGCCAAGGCGAAGAAATCCCCGGCCCGGCGGGAAAGGACCTGAGCCCGCCGCACCTCCCCCTTAAGCAACGCCTGAAGTTCCAACAGGGAAAAACTGGCCGCCGCTCCCTCCACAGTGCTCACCAAGTCCGGCCAATCCGCAAGGAGGTGGGAGAGGTTCCCAAGCCCCTCTTTGGCCGCGGAAAAGGGCAGGGCTTGGAGCTGGACGGCTTCCCCCAAAAGCTCCGTGGGCAAGAGGGCCCGCGCGGAGACCACGGAATGGACCAGGGGATGGTCGCGAAGTTTTTCGGAAAGTTCCGCGAGATCGCTGGCCTTGGGGACGAAGACCCGGAAACTGTCGCCAAGCCAAATCTCGCTTCCAAAGTTCTCGATGATGGTTCTCAGCACGGCCTGCCCGGGTGTGGCCGGCGCCAGCTCGCCGGAGGCGAATTTGAACTCCACCCTCACCGCCTTGGCCACGGCCAACACCACCACCAGCACACAAACAAGGATCACGCCCTTGCCCAGGAAGAAAAGCCGGCGGTAAGAGGGGTAAAGGCGCTCGGGCGTAAGAAGGGGCCGCCCCCGCAGGGCCGGGAAAACCCTTCCCAGCAAAACCAAAAGCGCTGGACCGAGAAGGAAAACGGTGAAGAAGGAAATCAGGACCCCCAAGGACATGACCACACCCAGTTCCCAGAGGGCGCGGGAGCGGGAAAGAAGAAGGCAGCAGAAGACCGCGGTGGTGGTGAGGGCCGCCACAAACCCGGCCGCCCCTTTGCTCCCCACCGCCTCCACCACCGCCTCCCTTACCCCCATCCCCCCGCGGCGGGCCTCACTGAACCGGGCCAGGAGGTGGATGGAATAGTCAATCCCCAAACCCAAGACCAGCGCGGGAAGAAAGCTGGTGAGGAGGTTGAAGCCGTGCACAGAGAACTTGGCCCAGGCCACAATGAGCACGGCGGAAGCCACAACCGGAATAAGGGCCAATACCGTAAGAAGCGGACTTCCCAGGGCGAGGAAGGCCAAAATAAGTACGGCCGCCGCGGAAATAGTGGTGACTACGCCCATGTCGTGGCGGATAACATCCTCCACCTCGGTGGAGACCACATACCCGCCGGCAAGTCCGGCCTCGACCCCTGTCTTTTGCAGGTCCGCGGCGCGAACGGCCCGCAAAAGCTCGTCACGCACGGCGCGATTGAACGCTTGGGAGGCGTAAACCGGCTGGGTGGGCCAAACTTGGATCACGAGCTTTGTGTGGTCCAAGGAAAGGAGGGGCTGGCCCTGATCCTCTGGCAAAACCCGGCTTTGCGCCCGGCGGAGGAGATCGCTGGCCTCCTCCACCAAAGCTCTGACCCTTGGAAGTTCGCCGAAGAGGGCAAGGGCAGCGCGGCCGGCCTCCACAACCCCTCCCAAAACCCGGTCGAGCTCCTCCGGGTCCTCCGGCAATTTCTCGGGCCATAAAAAGGCCCCTTGGGCGGTGAGATTGACCACGTAGGCGCTGAGCTCGGCGACAATCTGCGCAAGCCTTTCCCGCTCCTCCGGGTACAAAGTGCGAAAGACCAGGAGCTCCGGGGGGAGAGGGGCCTCGGAGCGGAGGAAATAAGAGGCTCTAGCCACAATTTCTGGGTTCAGCTCGGAGATGATGCGGTCGGCTGCGGAAAAAAGGAGGCGCGCACGTTGCTCCAGATCCTCGGGGGGATTGGGGAGGGAAAGGAGGATTGCAGCCACATCCAAACCCGCAAGCTCGGCCTGCACGGACTCGTACTTCTCCACCAGCGGGTCTTGCGCGGGAAGAAGGTCGAGGTAAGAGGTGCGGACGGGGAAATCCTGAAGGTAGTAGACGGAGAGGCCCACCAGGATGGCAAAAAGAAAAACAACCAAAACATGATGGGCAGCGGCAAATTGCCCAAGCCTAGCAAAGGCCGAGCTTTTGGACATAGAGGCTTAGCGTTTGGGTTCTTCGCCGGAGGGCGTGCGGACGGTGATATCGTAGCCGGTGAGGCGCGCGGCCAGTCCCACGTTGTGGCCTTCTCGGCCGATGGCCAAGGAAACCTCGTGCTCGGGCACCACCACCGTGGCCTTCTTCTCCTTTTCATCCAGTTCCACTTCCAGGACGCTAGCCGGGGCCAATGCCGCCTTGATCACCTCCCGCACATCCTCGCTGAACTTGATCACGTCGATTTTTTCGCCGGCAAGCTCCCGGCTCACCGCGCGGATGCGGCTTCCACCGGGGCCGATACAGCTTCCCACGGGATCGATGCGGGGATCGAGCCCGCGCACGAGGACCTTGGCCCGCACCCCGGGAACCCGCACCACCTTCACGATCTCCATCATCCCCTGGGCCAGCTCGGGGACCTCGATGGCCAGGAGCTTGGCCAAAAAGCCGGGGTGGGCCCGGGAAAGAAAAACCTTGGGATCGCCCTGGGTCTTTTCCACCTTAAAAAGGTAGGCTTTAATGCGGTTTCCCGGGACATAGCGTTCGGTGGGGATGCGCTCCTCGGCGGGCATGAGGGCCTCAAGATCGCCGAGGTTGATCCAAACATCCCTCCCCTCGAAGCGGTGGACGGTGCCGTTTATGATCTCGCCCACGCGGGCGGAGTACATTTCGTAGAGGGCCTCGCGGCGGCGGCGCAGGATTTCCCGGCGGAAGTACTCCTCTGCCCGGCGGGTGGCGATGCGGCCGAGTTTGGAGAGGTCGAATTTCTGCCCGTTCACATAGATGTCCCCGGAGCGGCGGTCGATCTTCACCACCGGAGGTTCCGTGCCCCCGAACTCCACGAGGTAGGCGGCGGCGATGCCCTTCTCCATGGCCTCGTACGCCGCCTCCCGATCGATCCCGCGCTCCCGCGCCATCTCCTCCAGCGCTTCGAGGAACTCGATGTTCATACCTACTCCCCTTCGTACACCACCCAAGCCTGGGTCACCTGGGACAAGGGAATTTCCACGCACCCACCCTCCCCTTCCACCACCACTTTACCCTCGCCGGCCCGAACCAGGCGGCCCTCATAGCTCGTCCTCTCCATGCCCCGGACCTTCACGTGTATCTTCTTCCCCACCACGCGCTCGTAGTGCCAGGGCTCCCAAAGCCTCCGGTCCAGGCCCGGGGAGGAGACCTCCAGCACGTAGGAAGAGGGGATGGGGTCAGCAGCATCAAGGAGATCGCTCAGGATTTCGCTGGCCCGCGCGCAGTCCTCCACGGAGACCCCGCCCGGCCGGTCAATATACACGGTAAGGCGGAGCTCCCTCCCGTATTGGCCAAGCTCCCAGTGATAGAGCTCCACCTGGGCCAGCTCCGCACCCCGGCGGATGATCTCCTCGAGCCTCTCCCTCGGTACGTTCATAGTTTGCCATTATACTAAGTCTTCGGGAATGGGCGCAACGCACGGATTGCGAATAGATCGATTCTTCGTGGGGGAGGAAGAGGCTGGGGAACGGGTGGATCGCTTCCTGGCCCGCAAGCTCGGGATCTCCCGGGGCCTGGCCCAGCGCCTTTTGCGGGAGGGAGCGGCCATGGTGGGAGGCAGCCGTGCCGATCCAGCCAGAAAACTCCGCTCCGGCGAGGAGGTGGTAGTGCGTTGGACCGGTCCCGGCCTTTTGCCCACCCCTTTTCCCATCCCCATCATCTACGAGGATGAGGCCATCGTGGTGGTGAATAAACCCCGGGGCCTTCCCGTCCATCCCGCTGGGCCCTCCCCGAAGCCCACGGTGGTGAGCGCCCTCCTGGCGCGGGGCCCCTTGGCTGGAGGGCCGCCGGAGCGGCCGGGCGTGGTCCACCGCCTGGACGCGGCAGTCACCGGGGCCATGGTCCTGGCCCGCACTGAAGAGGCCTACCACGCCCTCGTCCAACAGTTCAAGGAAAGAAAAGTCCTCAAGGAGTATCTGGCCGTGGTGGAGGGAGAGGTGGCGGTGGAGGAGGGAGTGATCAGAGGGCGGATTGGGCGCAATCCCCATGAGCCGTGGCGCATGGATGTGCAGGAGCTTGGAAAAGAAGCGGTTACGGAGTTCACCGTCCTTGCCCGAAAGGAGGGGAAAAGCCTGGTGTTGGTGCGCCCATGGACCGGCCGCACCCACCAAATCCGCCTGCATTTTGGAGCCATCGGGCATCCGGTGGTGGGAGACCCCTTGTATGGGAAAGCCGGGGGGCCTCTTCTCTTACACGCCTTGCGGCTGGGCTTTTTCCACCCTAGCGCGGGCGACTGGCGGGAATTTCAGGCCCCGCCCCCTCCGGAGTTCGCCGCCTGGCTTGCTGAACTAGATAGTAAATGCCTGCCCAAAACTGGGCGGCAACCGCCAGCCAATAAGCCCACACCCCAAGGGGGGTGAGGAAAAGGAGCCCGCCGGCCAAGGCGGTGAGGGCGGCGGCGGCCTTCCCCGCCCACCGCGCCCGCAACCCCTCCTTCCTACGCCAAAGGACCATCGTACCAATCCCAATCCCCACCTGGGGGATGAGAAAAAGGAGGACGGCCAAGAGGGGAAGCCGCCCAACACAGTGCAAGGCCACGCTCAGGGAAAAGTAGAACACCTTGTCGGCAAGGGGGTCAAGGAGTTGCCCAGCGATGGTGGGCCGCTCCCGGCGCGCCACCCAGCCGTCCAAAACGTCCGTGGCCACCCCCACCAGGAACAAACCAAGGCCCAGCCCGAGCCGCCCCGAGAGGATCGCCCAGACAAGCGGCCCCACCAAAATCAGCCGCGCCAATGTCAAAACGTTGGCCAAGGTCACACCCTGGATGTTACCCATCAGAAACGGGAAAACCAGCGAAATTTTGGCTATAATGGGACGCACATATCGAGCAACGCGAGGTGAACCTTCATGCGCAGGACCAAAGTCATCATCATGGGCGCTGCTGGGCGCGATTTTCACAACTTCAACGTGGTTTTCCGGGACAACCCTGAGTACGAGGTGGTGGCCTTCACCGCTGCCCAGATCCCGGGAATTGCCGGGCGGCAGTATCCGCCGGAGCTGGCCGGCCCCCTCTACCCCGAGGGCATCCCCATCGAGCCGGAGGAGCGCCTGGCGGAATTGGTGCGCCACCATCGGGTGGACCGCGTGGTGTTCGCCTATTCCGATGTTTCCCATCAGTATGTGATGGAGCGGGCGGCGGTGGCCCAGGCGGCGGGAGCGGATTTCTGGCTCCTTGGGCCCACCTCCACCCAGCTTTCCGCGAAAAAGCCGGTGGTGGCCGTGTGCGCCGTCCGCACCGGGTGCGGTAAATCCCAGACCACCCGCAAGGTTGCGCGGATCCTCAAAGCCTGGGGAAAGAAGGTGGTGGTCGTTCGCCACCCCATGCCCTATGGGGATCTGCGAAACCAGGTGGCCCAGAGATTTGAGACCCTGGCCGACCTGGATCGCTATAACTGCACCATCGAAGAGCGGGAGGAGTTCGAGCCCCATCTGCGCGAGGGGACCGTGGTCTATGCCGGCGTGGACTATGAAAAAATCCTGCGCATGGCCGAGGAAGAGGCCGATGTGATCCTCTGGGACGGGGGAAACAACGACTTCCCGTTTTTTAGGACCGATGTGCTGATCGTGGTGACCGACCCCCTGCGGGCTGGGCACGAGCGCACTTACTGGCCGGGCTCGGTGAACATCCGCATGGCCGACGTGGTGGTGATCAACAAGATCGACACCGCAGCCTTGGCGGACATCGAGCGGCTGAGGAACTCCATCTTTGAGCTTAATCCACGGGCGCGGGTGGTGGAGGCGGCCTCCCCTATCCTCGTGGAGGAGCCGGAATTGGTGGCGGGAAGAAAAGTCCTGGTCATCGAGGACGGCCCGACCGTCACCCATGGGGAGATGCCGTTTGGGGCGGGCGCGGTCGCGGCAAAGAAACTCCGCGCCACTTTGGTCGATCCCCGACCCTACGCCGTGAACTCCATCCGCGAGGCCTTCGAGCTTTATCCCCATCTCGGCCCGGTCCTTCCCGCCATGGGCTACGGGGAGCACCAGATCCGCGACCTGGCCGAGACCATCCGCCGTGTGCCCTGCGAGGCCATCCTCATCGCCACCCCGGTGGACCTCCGGCGGCTGATAGCCCTTCCCAAGCCTGCGACCCGCGTACGCTACGAACTCCAGGAGATCGGCCACCCCACCCTGGAAGAAGTCCTGCGAGAACTTCTTTAAGGCAAAGGGTCCTGGAAAAACCAGACAAAGGGGCGACCCGGCTCGCCCCTTTTTGCTTCCTTTGCGCCGGCCTTCCCCCTAGGCTTGGCCCATAAGGAGGCGGAAAGATGCGGGATAAACTCTGGATTTTGCCGGTTTTGGCCATGCTCCTTCCCGGTTGGGCTCAGGAACCGTCCTTCTCCGGCTCTTTGGGGATGGACTTCCTTTTCCTCCCCGGTAACCCCCCGTCCATGGACGCCGCGTTCACCCTCACCATGGACGTGGGAAAGGGCGGGATGAAGAGCACCACCGTTCTTTCCTTGGCCGGGCTTGAGGCGGAATACCTGTGGATCTGGCTCAACTTCCAGGGGATCACCTTGAAAAGCGGGCTAACTTTCGACCCCTGTTTTTCCCGGTGGGCCCTGAACGTGAGCGGTGGCTGCTGCCCCTTCTTCCTCGGCGGCTGGTTCTTCTTGGGCAACCTGGCCCCGGCCTGTCAGACCCCAAACTACACCATCGGCCTCGTCCTGGACTTCGGGGTGGGCGGCGAGCCCGGCTTCCTCGCCCGCAGCCTCACCGGCTTCGGCGTAAAAGACCTCTACCACCTCATCGACGAGGACCCTTGGACGGACGTGACCTTAGTTCCTGGCTGGTTCTTCGAAGAGGAGCTTTTGCACTTCGCCTGGTCCGGGGATTGCTGGCGCTTCTACACCACCTGGATGTTCACCTGGATGGGCTTGGGATTCGGGGAGCTTGGGGTGAGCTACCGCTTCTCCCAGCCCCTTGTGGAGCTCGGGGCCTCCCTGCACATCGATAGCAGCTTCTCCCTGGCTTGGGCGAAGCTCTACCTTGGGGTAGCGGTGGACCCCGTATCCGTCTACTCCGCCACGGCGTTCGACTTCTTCGGCCTTGAGTGGGAGGAGATCGGGATCAAGGTCAACTTTTCCCAGGTCCTCATTTATTCCGCGACCCGCTTCGATCTTTCTGGCCTCGTTTGGATCAGGGTGGGGTTTGAGCTCAAATTTTAAGGCTCCCTGACCATGAAGTCCGAGCCGTAACGGATGCGCCATTGCGGAAGCCCGCCCACGAGGGCGAAGGCACGGGTTAAGCCCAAGGCCTGGAGGAATTGGGCGGCTTTTTGGGCCACTTCCTCGCCTTCGTCCACACAGAAAATGTAAGGTTGAAGCTCGGGAGCCTGGGATGACGCGGGCAAAAGGTGCTCCAAAAGGGCATCAAGGCCGGTTGGACCTACATGGATGGCCCCAACGAGATGTTCCTGGTCATAGGCTTCCTTTTCCCGGAAGTCCAGGATTATCAGATAGTCCTGGGCCAGCCGGGAGGCGGGGACAGCGGCAGAGGAGAATTGGGGCTCAAATGGGGCCACCTCGCCGATGAGGAGGTAGTTGCCGAGTTCCTTGACCCATCCGGCGAGGCCTCCAGACAAGACCCGTGTGGCCCAAAAGCCCTGGCGTCGCAGGGTTTCCGCCACGGAGAGGCCCGTCTCCCCCGCTTCGTCGCAGATATAAATCGTGGCCTGCGGAAGCCAAGAAAAGGCCTCAGTAAGCTCGGAAGCTGGAACATTCACCGCCCCCAAAAGATGCCCGCGCGCAAAGGCCTCCCTATCCCGCACATCCAAAATCAGCCGGTATCGATAACGCAACGTATAGGCCGTGTCCTCATAGGGAGCGCAGGGCGCAACATACCCTTGGATGGCCAGGGTGAGCTGGGGGGTCTCCGGATCATCGGAATAAACATAAACGTATTTCACCGCCCGACTCCCCCCGTATCCTGTGGTTTCAAAGCGCACCTCCAAGGCCACCGACTCCCCGGGCGCAAGAGAGGTTTTGGAAAGGGGGGCGCTGGTGCAACCGCAGGAGGTGGAGGGCTGCCGGGTAAAGGTAAGCGGGGCATCGCCCACGTTTTGTAAAAGGAAGGTGTGAACTACAAGAATCCCCTCTTTCACTTCGCCAAAGTCGAAAACTTTTTCCGAAACGGAAATTTTTGGTCCGGCCCAAAGCCCAAGGGAAACGCCTAAGAACAACCCTATGAAAATGGCGCGTTTCATGGTCCCTCCTTCCTTGAAATTCTAACCAAGAAGGAAGCGCGTCTCTTAGAGTTCGAGGATTTCGGCCTTGAGGGAGGCCAAGTCCACCAAAGCGCAGGTGGCCCTCCCGGTGAGCCAGCCCCCGGCCTCACCGGGGTTGATCACCAACGTCCGGCCCTCCTTGAGCTCAGCCCGATGGGTGTGGCCGTAGACAACAAGATCGTAGCGGCCGGAGGAGATCAGGGCCTCTAATGCCCTGGGCTCATGCATGAGAAGGATCCTCCGCCCCGCGAGCTCTAGCTCGTGCGGCCCGTGGTGGAGTTCTCCAATATCTTGAAAGCGCTCGCGCAAATAAAGCTTGTCCCCATCATTGTTTCCGAAGACCCCAATCACGCGGAGTCCGGCCTTGCGAAATGGTTCGGAAGTAAAAGGCGACACGAAGTCGCCAGCGTGCAGCACCAGCTCCGCCCCACGCTCTCTCATCATCTCTAAGGCCCGACGGAGGAGGGCTACATTATCGTGGGTATCAGAAATTATCCCGATCAGCATTTTCCGCCTCCCGCCTTTAGGCCCGATCCAGTGAGGGGGAGAACAACCCTCTCCCCCTCCTTAATTTCTCTCATTTCAATGAGCTTTTTGAGCCCGGACAAGGCCAAAGCCGAGGTGGGTTCGACAAAAATCCCCTCCCTCCTGGCGAGTTCCTCCTGGGCTTGGATGATTTCTTCTTCGCTGACCGAGACGGCTTTCCCCTGGCATTGCCGCAGGGCCCAAAGGACCTCCGCTCCCCGCGCGGGCTTGGGGATCCTTGTGCCCTCCGCCACGGTCTCTTCAGGGATCACCTCCTCCGGCTCCTCTTTTCCGTGGAGAAAGGCCTTTACTATAGGGGCGCAGGCTTGGGGCTGAACGGCGTGAATCTTAGGAATTTTAGAAATTTCTTGGAGCCTAAAGAGCTCAAAAAAGCCATAAAAGAGGCCGAGAAAAAGGCCGCCCCCGCCCAGGGGAACAACAACGTGCTCGGGGATTTTTCCCTCAAGGTCGAGGAAAAGTTCATAGGCCAAGGTGCGGAGGCCGGCAAGGAAGTAGGGGGAAAGGTTATGGGAGGCATAGGAAATCCCGGGGTCCTTGGAGCAGGCCTCAAGGAGGGCTTGAGTTGCCGCTGGCCTTGGACCATGGACGGCCACAAGGGTTGCTCCAAAGGCCTTGATCTGGGTCACTTTCGGTCCCGATGCGTATGCGGGCACAAATACCAAGGCCGGGATTCCAGCCCGGGCACAATAGGCGGCCAAAGCCGCTCCAGCATTTCCTGAGGAGTCGTCGGCCAGGACTCTGGCCCCCTTCTCCCTCAAAACTGCCACCATAACCGCTGCCCCCCGGTCCTTGAAGGACCCGGTAGGATTGGCCCCTTCCAGCTTGAACCAAAGCCCAACCCCAAGCTCGTCTCCCAAGCGGAGGCTGGGAATTAAAGGGGTGTTCCCTTCCCCTAAACTCAACGGCCTGGCCTCGGGAAGAAAGGAGGAAAAGCGCCAAATCCCCGGTCCTTTTCCCTCCAGAGTCCCGACCTTGGAGAAGGAAAGGGGCGCTTCACAATCCGGGCACACGTCAGCTGCGCCCCAATTTCTTGGGCCGCAACGAAAACAAAAAAGCCCTGCTAATTCAGAACTTCTCGTAACGGACAATCTCGGAAAGCTCCGCCCGTTCGCTCTCCGCCCGATACGAGGGTTTACCTATGGGAAGGATGGAGACGACCCGATAACCCCGGGGAAGGCCGAGGATCCGGCGTACTTCGCGCTCCGTGGGCTCTCCATATACTCCAGCCCAATAAGATGCTAGACCCAGGGCATGGGCCATGAGGGCCATGTTTTGCGTGGCCGCCGCCCCGGCCTCCACATGGTGACGAGGATCCTTCAGGGGATCAACCGCCACCACGATGACCACCCCAGGATCCCCAAGTCCCCGCCCGCTTAAAGCCACTTTCCCCCTGCGGAAAAGCGCGATCCTCTCCACTAACGCTCCCAGTTTCTTCTTGGTCTCTTCACTTTTCACCACGATGAAAACCCAGGGCTGAGAATTGGCGTAAGAAGGAGCCCACCTTCCGGCTTCCAAAATTTTGGAGAGATCTTCGTCGCTTACGGGCTCCCCGGTAAACCGAAGGACGCTCCTTCTTCCCCGAATAACCTCCAAAACCTCGCTGGACATCAGTCCCCCTTTCGGCACATTTTGCTCAAAAGCAAAAGGAAACGCCAGGCATCTGAACACATCGTATCGTTGTTGAAAAGGACATACACAACGTCGGCGTGTAAACGCAAAACCTGCTCTCGAAGGAATTGAAGATCTTCGTCGGTGTAGGTGTAGCGGTACATCTTCGTTCCCGGCGGGACACCGTGGAGCCGTAGATAGGCAATATCACCGTTCAACACCGGCAGCCATTTGAACGGATCGGTGCAGTGCACAAGCCCAAATTCTTCGCAGAGGGCGCGCACAAGCTCCGGCTCCTTCTCCCATGCCCCCCGCGGCTCCCAAACAAGGACGAAGTCGTCCCTCTTTATCTCGGAAAAGAAACGGCGCAAGGCCTTTTCGTTCTCCGGAGTGGGGCCAAAGGATGCTGGACTCTGCAAAAGGAGGATTTTTGCCCGAAGCACACGGGCGATTTCTGCCGTGCGCGAAAAAGTTTGTCGGGAAAGGTCCCCCCGAAAGCGATCGGTGTGGGTCACATCCTGGTGGACCTTTACGGTGAATTCGAAACCGGAGTTTATTTCGTCCACAAGTTCCCGCCACTGCGCGGCCGTGGCGGGCCGCGGGAGCTTGTAAAAGGTGGAGTTCACCTCCACGAGGGAGAAATGCGCGGCGTAAAGTTGTAGGCGGTGTTTATACCTTTTTTGCCAATCCTCCTCGCCGAAGTCCTTGGGGCGCAGGCTTGCCCACCCGCAGCATCCCACGCGAATTTCCATGCCAAAATTATAGTTCTAAATTTTCCAGGGCGCGCAGGGATTCCAGGGCCTCGTAGGCGGTGAGGTCCAAATGGAGGGGGGTCACGGAGACATACCCAGAAAGGACGGCCCAGATATCCGTATCCTCTTCCCCCGCGGGAGGGACGGATTGCATCTCCCCGGCAAACCAGAAGAAATCCCGGCCGCGCGGGTCTTTGCCCCGTACCAGTTCTTCCGTCCAAATCTTCCCACCTAACCGTGTAACCTTGAGCCCCTTTGGGACTCCGCGGGGGACGTTCACGTTTAGGCAAATCCCAGGTGGGATCGGCTGGTTGCGCAGAAGCTCACGGGCCAAGCGGAGGGCGATGCGGGCCGCTCCCTCGTAATCCGGGCTTTCCTCGGGCTCTCCAGTCACGTCCACCGAGATGGCGATGGAGGGGATCCCAGCCTGGGCGCCCTCCATGGCCGCAGAAACAGTTCCGGAGTAGGTCACATCCCGGCCGAGGTTCGCCCCGGCGTTGATCCCGGCCACCACCAAATCCGGGCGGCGTGGCGCAAGCCCCAAAACGGCCAAAAGCACACAGTCCGAGGGCGAACCGTTGGTCACATGCACCACCGCGCCATCGGGAAGCTGAGCGGAATAAACCCGAAGGGGTTTGTGAAAGACCCGCGTGCGGGAGGCCGCGGACCAGTTCTTCTCTGGCGCCAAAACCCACACCTCCCCCAATTCCCCCAAGGCCCGGCGCAGAGCGTGAAGCCCGGGAGACAGATACCCATCGTCATTGGTGAGGAGGATCAACGGCACCATGGTTGGGGCGAAGTTTATCGGGTTTCCTCCCCTGGACCAAACCGGAAGTAGGTGAGGCGGGTCTCGCCGTAGGAGCGGGAATGCCAAAGCCGCAAAGGCCTAAACTCTTCGCCGAACGCCTCCTTGTGGAAGGTCTCGGCGACCACGAAAGCGCCAGGCCTTAAGGGAAGGGCCTCCGCCAGGGCCTGTAAAGCCTCCTTAGCAAGGCCAGTGTCATAGGGAGCTCCGATGAAAACGAGGTCGAAACGCCTCCCGCGCCGCGCCAAACCCCTAACGGCCTTTATGGCGTCCCCATGGATGATGTCCACCCGCTCCGAATAGCCCAGCCGAGCGGCGTTTTCCCGGATGATCCGGATGGCCTCGGCGGAGGAGTCCACAAACGTGGCCCACTTGGCCCCCCGGGACAGGGCCTCCAGACCCACCGCGCCCGTCCCCGCAAAAAGGTCGAGGACCTCGGCTCCCACCACCGCCTCGCCTAAGGTATCGAAAAGGGCGGTCCGAACACGATCCCGCAGGGGGCGAATACCTCCCCCTTGCCAATGGGCAAGCTTTCGGCCCCGCCTTTCCCCGCCAATTATGCGCATGCTCAAAGCTTACCTGGCACAGGCGCAGTTGCACGTGGGCTGGAAAACGTTAGGATTCTCCGGTTCATTTCCCAAAAAGGAGCGCAGATGTTCTGGGATGTGGCAATCGTCGGTGCAGGTCCAGCTGGCCTTTTTGCCGCCCGGGAACTGGCGCGTTCTCGGCTAAAAGTGGTGGTTTTGGAGAAGGGCCAGGCGCCGAAGGAGCGGAAAAGCATCACCTGTGGGGTGGGCGGAGCCGGGGCCTTCTCCGACGGAAAGCTGAACCTAACCAGCCGTATAGGCGGCGAGCCGGAAGCCTTGGGCCTGGGTCCGGCGGAGGCCGAGGGACTCATCCGCTATGTGGACGAAACCTTCACCCAATACGGCGCGCCCCTGGAATACTCCGGGGAGGACGAAGAGGCCTTAGCCCAACTGAAAAAGGTGGCGGCGGAGTCAGGGGTGGAGTTCATCGCCGGCCGGCAGCGCCACATCGGCACCGGAAAAATCCGGGAGGTCATCGATAACCTCTACCAGGACCTTCTTCGGAAGGGTGTGACTTTTCGGCTGGAGACGCCGGTCAAGGACATCCGGCGGGAGGGCGACGGGTATTTGTTGGATCTGGGGGCGGAGGTTTTGCGGGCGCGGTGCGTGATCGCCGCGCCCGGGCGGGCCGGAGCCTACTGGCTAAGGGAGGTCACCCGGGCCCTCGGAATCGGCCCGGATTTCGGCCCCCTCGATGTGGGCGTGCGCGTGGAGTTCCCCGCGGAAATCTACGCCCCGATCGAGAGGATCATGTACGACGCGAAATTCCGGGTACGCACCCCAACTTACGACGACATGGTCCGCACGTTTTGCACAAACCCCCGCGGGTTTGTGGTGGCTGAGGACCACGGGGAATTCGTGCTTGTAAACGGCCATGCGGAAAACGAGCAAAAAACGCAAAACACCAACTTTGCCCTCCTTGTGCGGATCGAGCTCACGGATCCGGTGGAGGACACCACCGAGTATGGCCGGGCCATCGCCAAGCTCGCCACCACCATCGGCGGGGGGAAGCCCATTTTGCAAAGGCTCAAGGACCTCCGGCAGGGACGGCGCTCCACCTTGGAGCGGATCCGCCGCGTCCCCATTGAACCCACCTTGAAGGAGTTCACCCCGGGCGACATCTCCATGGCCCTTCCCCATCGGGTGGTGGTGGACCTGGTGGAGGCCCTTTCCATGCTGGACCGGGTCATGCCCGGCGTGGACTCCGGCAGCACCTTGCTCTACGCCCCGGAGATCAAGTTCTATGACACGCGCTATCGGGTGGGGCCGGGCATGGACACGGAGCTTCCCGGGTTTTATGTGGCTGGCGACGCTTCGGGGCATTCCCGGGGGATCGTTTTTGCCGCGGTGACGGGGATCCTCGCCGCGCGCCACATCCTTTCCCACCATGCTTAGAAGAGTGGCCGTCCTCACCAGCGGCGGGGATGCGCCGGGGATGAACGCGGCCATCCGGGCAGTGGTGCGGGCCGGCTTGGCTAAAGGCTGGGAAGTTCTGGGGGTCCGCCGGGGCTATGCGGGCTTACTTGCCGAGGAAATCCGCCCCCTTGGGGCCCGCGACGTGGGCGGAATTATCCAGCTTGGCGGAACGATTTTGGGAAGCGCCCGTTGCCCGGAGTTCAAAACGAAGGAGGGCGTGCGCCGCGCCGCGGCCGTCCTGGAAAAACACGGGATCGACGCCCTTGTGGTGATCGGAGGAAACGGCTCCCAGACCGGAGCTTACGCCCTCTCCCAAGAGGGGGTGCCCGTGGTGGGGGTGGCCTCCACCATCGACAACGACCTCGTGGGCTCGGATATCACCATCGGCGTGGACACCGCCCTCAACGTGGCCCTGGAGGCCATCGACCGCCTCAAGACCACGGCCTCCTCCCATAACCGCGCGTTTCTCGTGGAGGTGATGGGGAGGGACTGCGGGTATTTGGCCCTCATGGCGGGGATCGCCGGCGGTGCGGAGGCCGTGGTGATCCCGGAGATCCCCATCTCGCCCGAGGCCGTGGCCGAGGCCATCCGCCTGGCCTACTCCCGGGGAAAGCCCCATGCCATCGTGGTTGTAGCTGAAGGGGCTCAGTACAATGCCCAAAAACTTGCGGAATATTTCCAACGGGAGCGGTTGGGGTACGAGCTGCGCGTGACGGTTTTGGGGCACGTGCAGCGGGGCGGAGCACCGGGGGCGTTTGATCGGCTTTTGGGAACCATTCTCGGCGCCGGGGCGGTGGAAGCCCTCGCCCGCGGGGAGAAGGGCGTTTTAGTGGGCCAAATAAAAGGGGAAGTGGTCACTACCCCCCTTTCCGAGGTGGCGGGGAAAAAGAAACCCCTCGATCCCAAGCTCTTCGAGCTGGCTAAAGTTTTGGCCCAATGAGGCTATTCCTTCACGGCCCCGCCGGTGAGTCCGGAGATGATCTGGGATTGCAAGGCGTAGAAGATGAGGAGGATTAGAGCCGCGCCGATCACCGCAGCCGCGGCAAAGCTCCCCCAACGGCGGTTGTAAGCCTCCCCAATAAAAAGCTGAAGCCCCACAGCCAGGGTGTACTTGTCCAGGCCCTTGAGGATAAGGCTCGCCAAAAGGTATTCGGAGTAAACGGTGATGAATTGGATCACAAACACCACGGCCAAAATCGGCCGGGCCACGGGAAGGACAATCCGCCAGAACGCCTGGAACGGAGAGGCTCCATCCACAAGGGCCGACTCCTCCAACGACCGAGGGATCGTGTCAAAATAGCCCTTCATGAACCACGTATTGAACCCAATGGCCCCGCCCAGATACACCAGGATCAGCCCGGGGTGGGTGTTGAGGCCAAGCCAGGGAAGCTGTTTCCCCAACGTCTGAAGGATCAAATAGATGGCCACCATGCCCACGGTCTGGGGGAACATCTGAACAAGGAGGATGGTGAGAAGGCCCGCGCGCCTTCCCCGGAAACGAAATCGCGAAAAGGCATAGGCTCCAAGAGCACAAAGGAAAACCCCTAACGTGGCGGTGACCCCAGCCACGTACACCGTGTTTAAAAGCCAGCGCGGGAAATTTATCTCCTGGCGCTCGCGGAAAAGGTAGAGATAGTTCTCCAAAGTGGGCGCTTGGGGGATGATGCGGGCCGTGCGCAGGTTCTGCACGGGATCGAAGGAGGTCCCCAGGACAAATGCCGCCGGGAAAAGAGCGAAAGCAATGGCCACCCACGCCAAGAAATTGCGGAAAAACCGGGCCACCCAAAAGCGCAGGGGTCTGCGCCTAAAGCCCACGGGAAACCTCCTCCAGGGCTTTTGTGCGGCTGAAGCTGATCCCGGAGATGAGGGCCACGATGACGAAGATGACTACGGCCAGGGCTGCGGTCATGTTGTATTCCGAGCCCCTTCCACCCATAAACGCCAGTTTATACGCGTACGAAAGGAGGATGTCCGTGGCACCCGCGCGGCTTCCAATCTCCACCACCGGCTCACCCCGCGTAAGGAGCCAAATGAGGGTGAAGTTGTTGAAGGTGAAGGCAAAAGACCCAATAAGGAGGGGGGCTACAGAAACGAGAAGCAAAGGAAACGTGATGTGCGTAAACCTCTGCCAGCCCGTGGCGCCGTCCACTTTGGCTGCCTCGTACATCTCCTCAGGGATGGACTGCAGTGCCCCCAAGGAGACGAGCATCATATACGGGTAGGTGAGCCAAACGTTGGTGACAATGCAGGAAAACCGGGCCCAAAAAGGTGTGGAAAGCCAGGGCACCCGAACCCCCAGGGCCTGGGACAAAACCCGGTTGAATAGCCCCACCTCTGTATTGAAAAAGCCCCGCCAAATGAGGATGGAGATGAAAGCGGGGATGGCGTAGGGAACGATGAGAAGGGAACGGTAAAGCTTGCGCAGGCGCAGGTTCTTATCGTTGAGGAGGATGGCCAGGCCCAGCCCTAAGGCGAAACTCAACACCACTGTGAGCACAGCCCAGGTCACCGTCCAACCGAAAACCCGCACAAAGGCCCGGTGGTAAAGGGGGTCGTGCAAAAATTTGAGGTAATTTGCAAAACCCACAAAAGTCACCCAGCCGGGATCCAACTTTTCTCCGTCGGCGGAAACGAAATTTCCCCGATACGGGTGGTACTCCTTTCCCGTGCGCGTATCGGTAAGCACATCCCGGGCAGGATCGTAGCGGTATTGGGGGAAATACAGGCGCATGGTGCTCAGGGTGGTGAGGCGCAACACCCCCTCACCAAAGGGGATTTCCAGCTTCTGGAGCTCGCTGGCTAAGCGCGCAAGCTCCCGAGTGGGAAAGAGGGGGTAACCGTCGAGGAGGTCCACCACGCCGTCGCCGTCGGTATCCCTGAGATCGTGCTCGGCCGCAGGCGCAAGCCTCCCATCTGGGAAGACCACGAATTCCCCAGCTGGGCCAGTCAAATGAAGGGCGTAGAGGGTTTCGCGGCCGTAAGGGCGAAACGTGAACGTGGGTGCATCAGGAGGGAGATAAAAACGGCGGGTAAGGACGGCAATGACCTGGTCTTTGGAAAGGATGTTCCCCGTAGCGTAGTTGGTGAAGGAGATGTACACGGTGTAAACGAGGGGAAGCACCACCATGAGGACCAAAAAGAAGAGCCCCGGCGCAAGGTACCGCAAAGGGTAAAAACGCGGCAAAAAGGCCAGGACGTTTAGGCCAAAAAGACCTCCGGCGATGATGCCCACCAAAAACCAGCTTTTCTCCCAGGCAAGGAGGATGAGGAAATAAATGACAACAGCATCAAAAAGGGATAGGACCAAAACCTTGAGCAAGGCGCGGGATACCATCCCCGGTCTATGGGCCATAGCCAAAGAAGAAAGGGGGCGGGGCTAGGGCCCCGCCCCCGCGCCTCTCACTTGCAGCCCAGGGCGGCGCGGATGTTGTCCGCGGCCTGCTTCAGGGCCTCAGCCGGCTCAAGCTGCTGGTTGCCGATCATGGACATGGCGTCGGACCATGCGCCCCACACCGCGGACATCTGGGGGATATTGGGCATGGGGACGCCGTTGGCGATGGATTCAGCAAAGCCCCGCAGAATCGGGTCTTCCGCTACCTCCTCGTAGGCCGGAAGGAACGCGGGAATACGCGGATCCTTGGCGTAAAGGGCGAGCATGGTCTCCGTCGTGGCGAAGTAGTTGAAGAGGAAGTCGTACACCAGAGGGAGGTTCGGGGAGAAGGCGGAGACCATGACCCCCTGAACGCCCACGAAGGGTTTCGGGGGCTTGCCCTGAATGGGCGGAATGGGAGCAACGCCGATATCGATGCCCGCGGCCTTGGCCCGGCCCACGAACCACGGCCCGGTGATGACCATGGCGATCCGCCCTTCCGTGAACAGGCTCGTCCAGGTATCCCAATCCAAGCCCGCCGGGATCAAACCCTCCTCAAAGAGGCTGTCGAGGATCTCCGCACCGGCGATGGCTCCAGGGCTGTCAAGGCCCACGTCACAAGGATAGAGCTTCCCCTCCTCGTCATAGCCGAAGATGTACCCGCCAAGCGCGGAGAGGAACGGGAACTCGTGGTACGGATCGGGGTTCTGCACGACAAAGCCGTACTGGGGAAGGGTGGGATCCGTGAGTTGGCGGGCAAGCTCGATGAGCTCCTCAAACGTGGCGGGAAGGGTGGGCACCAAGGCCTTGTTGTAAAGGAGACCCACGCCCTCGCGGGCGTAAGGGAGGCCGTAGAGCTTTCCGTAGGTGAAGGCCTCAAGGCTCACCTGGTCGAACTTTTCCTTCAGCTCCGGCGGGAGGAGGATCTCGGCGAGGAGACCATTTGCCGCAAGTTCTCCGACCCAGTCGTGGGCGCCAATGATGAGATCCGGGCCCTCGCCCGTGGGCGCGGCGGTCACGAACTGGTCACGAATGGAGCCAAACGGAATCTCCACCACCTCCACGGGAATCCCCGTGGCCTTGGTGTACTCCGCGCCGATCTCCCGGAACACCGGAGCCCTGGTATCATCGGCCCAAATCAGGATCTTCCCGGGCTCCGCTGCCAAGGCCCAAACCCCTAGCGCCGCCACCAACACCAGCACCAACTTCCGCATCCCTTACCTCCTTTCGCCCTCTTCGGGCATTCTCTATTGTACCGCTTCCGCCAATCCATCTAATCTGCGCGAATCCAAAAGTGCTAGACAAACCAGTTTTCTCAGGGCGTTCAAACCCTTAAAGCAAACCTCCACCACCTCACAAAGGCTGTGCTTCCGGTCTCACCTCCTTTCATTTGACTTCCACCGGGCGGACCACGGCATAGGCCTTCCCGGGGACATGGCTTCCAAGCATGGCTTTTTGGGCTTCCACAGTAGGGGCGAGGACGTCGTAAAGCTGTGGTGCCCACATGGGCTCAGCACATCCGCCGCCTGTCCACTCCCCGGCCGCCTTCCCTATGGGCCGGATGTGGTTCGGGCCATAACCGTCTTGGGACCCAACAAGCACATAATGCCAGCCGCGGATCTCCGGGATGAGCGCCTTCGGGACGGTCACGATGACCCGGCCCCGCTTGGGATCCGAGGCCACGTCCACAAGGAACGGCCCCTCGCCCGCGGCGGTCCAGAGGTGCCGGCCATAACCGGGCCATCCCGCGATCTTGAGCACGTAATCCCAAGGATGATCCGGATCAAACGCGACCTGGGCGGCCTTCCCCTCCTCGTGACAATCCATTCGCCCGCCCGGGGCCACGTCTAGGTACACAAAGATGATGGGGTGCGAAAAGCCGTGCGGCCCATTCCAAGGATTGGGCAGGGCCGGGAAATCAAAGCTGAGCTGCCAGGCGTCGTCGGCGTCGTAGACGGCGTAGCGGATGAGGTCGAAAAGCCCTGGCGCCTCGGAGAAGACCTTGTTCAAGGGGTAAACGTAGGTTCCGGGGCCGAAGTCGTCGCCCTTGGGATCCTCCATGGCCCAAAGCTCCTTCCCACGGATGAGGGTGGGGATGCGGGCAAAAAGCGGCCTAGCCGGGGCTTTTCCGAGGGCTTCGCCCGGCCGCTCCAAAACCACGGCCACCGTGAGGCTCTGCCCGGGCTCCACCCCGAGCTCCTCAAACGGGATCATGAACTCCACCACCTCGTCCACCGCGGCCTTGCGGAAAAGGAGGGTTCGCACGGGCGAGGTCAGGCGCCAGCCGCCCTTTCCGTCCGCGCCGTAGCGGAAGACGTACCCGGAACCATCCGCCCGAACTTTCCCGAGCTCCAGCTCCACCGCGGAGGCAAAGGCAAAGCCCAATTGCACCCCGCTGTGGCGGGTGAGGATGTTCACCTTCTCCCCGGGCTTTCCGCTCGCGTAGAGGACGAGCCGGAGATCGGAGCCGATGAACTCCCGGGCGGGCCCTGAGAAATCCACGCGGGCGTACAAGTAGCTTTCGCCGTAGGCCAAGGCGAACGCGCGGATTTCCCCTTCCCCGGGGTAGGTTACCGCTTCGGCCCACTCCCCTGCGGAGGAGATCTTTCCGTCCAAAGCGGGCTTGACCTCGCCGAGGTTAGCGCGCACGGGAAGGACGAGGCGCAGGAAGAGCCTTTGTGGGATCTCTTCGGTCTTGTAGCCCGCGGCGCGGTAGGCGCCCACGAGGTGGGCCTTAAAAAGCCAGTCGAAGAGGTCATCGGTGCCGGAGTCCTGGTCGTCGCCGTACCACCAGAACCAGTCCGAGCCTTCCGCGGCGTAGAGGGCGCGCAGGGCCTGGGGATTGGGGTCCCGGGCGAACACGGCTTTGCGGGCCTGATCCAAGGTCTCCCAGGCCTCGTCCTCCTCGGACTCCCCTTGCCAAGTGGAGAGATCACCGCCCCAGGAGCCCGTGGGCAAGCGCGTAAGAACGGCTTTAACTTCGCGCTGGGCCAGGAACTCCGCGGGCGTTATGGTCCTCACCCAGTCCGCCTGAAGGAGGGCACGGTAAAGGGCGCGCAAAAACTCCCGGCCGTTGTCGGGGTATCCGGCCATGAACATCCAGTTCTCCCCGTCCAGGGCCACTACGAGCACGTGCTCCTCGGGGTTGGGCAAAACCTCCCAATACCGGCGAACCCGATTCATGAAGTCGGCCACGGCCTCATGGGTGGGTTTGTTGCCATAGGAGAAGGCGATCTGGTCGGAGATGTTGTGATCGCGGAAGAACATGACGACGTTTCCGAGCTTCCAGGGCTGGGCGAGTTCCGCGGGGCTGGGTGTGCGGCCCAAGGCCGCGCTCAAAGTCCACTCATCGGCCACGGTCCAGGCGAAACCGGCCCGCCCCAACAGGGCCACGGCTTTCTCCGAAACGGCCTGCTCCGGCGGCCAAACCCCGAAAGCCGGCTTCCCAAAAAGCTTCGTATGCTGCTCCTGCCCCAGGGCAAGCTGGGCCAAGACGTCTTCCTCCCATCCGTATTCCGCGAGGATGGGGAGGATCGGGTGGTAGAAGGGGCTGGTGATGAGCTCCGCTCCTGCCTCTTGTGCCCGACGGTAAAACTCCGCCACCTGCGTTATCAGCCGGTGCTGGGCGCGGATCACCCGGACCACGTCCTCTTCCTTCCAGCTTTGCTTTCCCCGGAGATCCAAAAGGCCAAGCTCTCCATGGAGCTCCGGGGAGATCTGCCAAAGCAAGAAAAGCCCAGCGGCATCGAGGAGCTCCTGGTCCGAAAGGGGCCTTTGCCCTTTAATGGTGTTGAGCTCGGCGTACCGGGGATCATAGTACTTCCCGCCCGGCCGGAGCATGTACGGGTTGATCCAGAAGAACTGTTCCTGCATAGCCGCGCGGATTTCAGGGGTGAGCCCTTCCGGCTCATGAAGAAGGGCCCAGGTCCAACGAAGGTGGTTATCCACGGCGCCGATGAGCTCATAAAGGCCGCCCCGCGCCCTCTCCTCCTCCGTGATCTCCGCGTAGTCCAGGATCTGCCAAAGAAGGCTCGGCTGGAGGTTGTAGGTCACCCTGATCCCCGGGAACTCCAGCTGGATCCGCGGGGAGTCGATGTACTCCTGCACCGCGTGAACCCGTACCCAAGGGAGCTCGTATTCGCCGGTAAGCCGGTTCCAGTAAAGGGGCTGATGCATGTGCCAGATGATGGCCACGTTGAGGGGGCCTTTGGCCAGCACAAAGGACGAAAAGACCGCCAACCCCAAAAGCACCGCTTTCCTCATCATCCCCTCCTTTGCACCTCCATTCCCCCCAGCTCTTCCACCGGCACCATTTTACCATGTTCAAAAGCCCAAAAAGGGCCGAGGCCCTTGGGCAGGGAAATGCGCCACTTTCCTTCCCTTCGCCCAAGCTCTGCCTGGGCCTCGGCCGGCATGGGCACAAGGAGTTCGGGAAAGCCAAGAAGCCAAGCCCCGTGGAGTTCGGGCAAAAGGACGCGGTAGGCCAGGGTTGCCGGGGGAACGCGGACATTTAAGGAGTCTAGGCATCTACCACGCGGATCCCACGAAAGGAACCCGCCTTCCACGGGAGGGTCGATCCGCACCTCTTTTTCCTCCTCGCCGAGGTTCAGGATAACCACGTAAAGCCAGGTTAGCTCGCCCACCCGAGTTTCCGTCCAAAAAACCGGGGTAGCGCTCCCCAGGGTGGGCCAAATCGGCTCTGGTGGCCGGGCTGGCTGAGCCAGTCGTCCGTCGGGAAGGACGAGGCGCAAAAGGAGCTGGGGGTCGGCCATGCCGCAGGCATCGCCGAAGCCCACCGGGCCACAGGAGAGGGCGCGCAGCACGGCCTCCTCCCAAGCCTGTTCGCCACCAAATCCCGGATGCTTGCGGGAAAGAAAAAGGTCATGGAACGGGGCTAAGCCCAAGGCCCATTGGACGTAACCCACAAGGAGGTTCTGGAGCCAAATGTGTACGGGTTTTTTCCAGGCGCGGACAATATGAGGGTCGGTTTTGGCCGCGCGGCCCAGCGCCAAGCGCAGGGAGAAGAGGTGGTCCGTGTAGCTTCGAGCGGAAATCACGTTGGGCTCCGTTGTCGAGGCCAAAACCATCCCCATGGTCTGCATGCAAAGGAGGACGGGAAGCCCAACCTCCCGGAACTCCCGGCACATCCCGGAAAACCAGCGCTCCGCTGCCCAGGGGTCCTGAAGAAGCGCGGGGGTGAGGAACTGCCAAGTCCTCAACCAATCATGCCAAACGCCGATCCCACCCTGCCGCCTGAGCTCTTTTCCGACCGCCTCGTAGATTTGGGGATCCGCACCATCTGTCCCGTACGCATTCCGCGAGCTCAGGGCGGAGAGATGAAGCACAAAGGGAATCCCTGTTTCCTCCCGTATGGTGTGGAGGCCACGCGGGTACTTTTTGCCGTCCGGGCGAAACGCCAAAGCCTGGCCGATCCGCTCGTAGGGGTACCAAAGGTCAAGCCCAAAATACCCCACCGGGATGCCCTTGGCGCGGAACTCCGCGGCCAAACTCCGCAGGATCTTTTCCTCCATGGGGTGGATGAGCTCGGTGTAGTAGGAGCCATAAGCGTTCCAGTAGCCCAGGCGGGAGAGAAGTGGGGAGCCCTTCCACTTTCCTTTGGGGACAAGGAGGATTTCCCCCAGCCCTCGCAGGGCCTCGCCCGGGTCCTTTCCGGCCACAAACCAGGTGGAGAGGATGGTTCCCGCCGGAATTTTTGGAAACTCCCCGGCCAAGGCCCGGCCCACACCCTGGTAAAAGGCCCCAAGCGGACTTAAAAGGAAAAGCTCTCCCGGCGCCACGGCCACCGCGCCGTCTTCCCCGTAGACGACCAGGGGAGCAAAGGGCCTGGCGGGGAAACCCTGGCCCACCTTGCCCCAGGTGGCCTCCGGCCAATAGCCTCCAGGATAATCTCCGCCCTCCCCATCCAGCCCGAACGTGCACAGGAAATACGAGGCTTCTGACGAGGGGAAAAAGAGAGGACACCACACCGCCGGATCCAAAAAATCCCGGGAGCCTAAAAGCCCGGAAATCTCCGTAAGAAACCGAACCTCGTAGCGCAAAACGCGGTCATAAACAAAAAGCCGTTCCTCCAAAAGCTCCGCGTCTTCGAGAAAAAGCCGCCTTTTAAAACACCGAAACGCGCCAAATTGATCGCTTTCCCGGTGTTCCTCCCAAGGACTGGCCACAAGGTCTTTTACGGAAAGCGCAGCCCCGTGAAGTCGCAAGAAAAAATCGAATCCGCGCAAGATGGTCTTGCCGGCCAAGACGAGCTCCACATGGCCGTCTTCGTGAACCAAGACGTTCATGGTTGCCCCTCCTTTGGACAATGGTAGCGGAAAGGGCGGGGAAGTATTCCAGGAAAGTCAAGGCCTACGGCTAAGCGTTTTAGTTGGGCAAAAACACAATCAAAGCTTCACCTCTAGGCCCATTCCCCCGCAGCCGCCTTGCCGGAGGGGCACCTCGCACCAGCCTCGGTAGCACGCGCCTCGGGTGGGAAGGCCGTAGGCTCCCGGGTCCTTGCCAAGGCCGCGCAGCTCCCGGGCCAAAAAGTAATCGGGGTGGATGAAGCGCAGCCACTCCTCCACCGCGGCCCGCACTTCTTTAACTCCAAAGCCCTTTTCTTGGATGAGCCAAGCTCCAAGCCCCCGGGCGCTGCGCACAAGGTTGCAGATGCGCCCGCCTTCCTCGCAACAACAGCGGATGAGCCTGGTATCATCACAACAGGGTGTCGGGATGGGCTGGAGGGCTACAAAAAGCACCTCCTCCTCTGCGGGTGTGAGACGGATTTCGTAGTACCAATCGGCAAAAAGTTGGACGTTATCCCAAGAAAGGACCATCCCATACGCTGTTTCTTCTCCCTCAGCCGGGATGAGCTTACCCCGTAGTTCCGAAAGGGAAAGGGGCGGTTCCCTTTCCCATCGCCAAAGGAGAACCGCCCCAAGCGCCAATCCTATTACCAAAAGAAGCACAAGCCAGCTGCGATCCACGGGATTCCTCCGATTCATTTCCGTTAGCCTTGGGGAAGGCAACAGGGCGGCGTAGAGGGCGGCGTGGCGAGCTTCACCTCTAGGCCCATTCCCCCGCAGCCGCCCCGGTCCAATGCCTCTTCACAGCGCCTCTGATAGCACGCCTCATAAGCCTCATGGGGTTGGAGACCGAAATCCCGCGGATCCAGCCCCTGCTCCTCCAGGGCTTTAGCCAGGTAGTAGTTGGGCACGAGGAACCGCAGCCACTGCAAAACAGCCGCCCGTACCTCCTCCACTCCGTAGCCCCGATGAACGATGAGCCATTTGGCCAAGCCCTGCGCGGAGCGGGTGAGGTTGCAAATCCTTCCATGGGTTTGGCAACAGCAGCGCAAGACGGGGTTGTCGTCGCAACACGGCGCGGGGATGGCAGCAAGGGCCTCCGTCCAAATGGCTTCCTCCTCAGGGGTTAGCCGGATAGTGTAGTACCAATCGGCAAAGTGCTGGGCGTTCCCCAGGGAAAGGGGGATGCCGTAAGCTGTGCTTGCCCCGGCCTCCGGGATTAGCTCCGCCCTGAGCTTGGAAAGAAGATCTTCTTGGGCGCTCACGACGATTCCCAAAACCAAAAATTCCAAAGCCACAAATACCGCCAAAGCTTTGCGCATCGAAAGCCTCCTTTCTTGGCGCAAGAAGGTACACCGCGGCCGCTAGCGGGGTTTCAGGGGTAGAAGGCAGGGGCTTGGGTATCGGCGAAGAGGGCGGGCACTCCGCCGGTGTGGAGGAACACCACGTTTTCCGCGGTTTCCAAGGACCCACGCCGCACAAGGTCCAACAGCCCGGCCATGGCCTTCCCCGTGTATACCGGATCCAAAAGGATCCCCTCCGTGCGCGCTAAAAGCTCCACCGCCTCCCGCATCTTCGGCGTGGGGAGGGCATAACCAGGCCCCACGTAATCGTCGTAGACCTCGATGGCCCGCGCGGGCACATCCATGTCCACACCCAAAAAGCCAAGGGCTTCCTCAAGATTGCGGCGAATCCTCTCTTTCAGGGCCTCCGCTCTCCCGGAAACGCTGATCCCTACCACGCGGATCTGGCCCTGGGCAAAAAGGAGGGAACCGAGGATGAGCCCGGTTTGCGTTCCAGCCGTGCCGCAGGCCGTGACGATGACATCCGGAGCGAGGTCTATCGCCCTCATCTGCTCCAGAAGCTCCAAAACGCAAGTGGCGTAAGCAATGGCGGAATGGAGAGGTTTGCAGCCGTTGGGAATAACGTAGGGAACCTCTCCCCGGCGCCGGAGCTCCTCGGCGAGCTCCGCGGCCCGGCCCTCGGTAGCGCGCACAAGCTCCTCCCGCGTGGCATACCCCTTGGGATCCACCCAGTGGATCTCCGCCACGCCCAGGATGTGGTCCAAAAGGAGGTTCCCCGTGGGGAAGGCGGGCTTTTCCCCGCGGAGGACCACAAAAGTCTTGAGCCCCAAGCGGTTAGCACAGGCGATGGTGAGCCGAACGTGGTTGCTTTGAACTGCTCCGCTGGTGATGAGAACAGTGGCCCCTTGGGATTTGGCCTCGGCCAAGGCGTATTCCAGCTTTCTGATCTTGTTCCCTCCCAAGGCAATGCCGCAAAGGTCCTCCCTTTT
>FWWL01002650.1_pt1 | contig 35776 bp, 27 predicted proteins | sample 2228331 | NCBI WGS metagenome assembly FWWL01 (sample SAMEA103939775, study PRJEB20133) | metagenome
CCAAACTGAAGAAATCGGCGTCGCAAGGGTTTTTATTTGAGGCTTCTTGCGCTTCTATCTAGCCCTGATCAAGAGGTGTGGCGCGTGAGGTGCGCCGCGTAAAAAATCCACGAAGACGAGGTTGTACCATTGTCCACGAAGTCTCCTGTGAAGGTGTCCACTGAAACGTCTGCGCAACAATACGATGCTTCATCGATTCGCATCCTTGAGGGACTCGAAGCGGTACGCACGCGTCCGGCCATGTACATTGGCTCCACGGGTCCCCAAGGGCTCCATCACCTTGTTTACGAGGTCGTCGACAACTCCATCGATGAGGCACTGGCGGGTTTCTGCAAGAATATCGAAGTCATCATCCACATCGATAATTCCGTCACTGTCAACGATGACGGGCGCGGCATTCCCGTCGATCCTCACCCCGAGCGTCTCCATCAATCCACGCTCGAAGTCGTCATGACCGTCCTCCATGCCGGAGGCAAATTCGATAAAGAAGCTTACAAATTTTCTGGTGGTCTTCATGGTGTGGGCGTCAGCGTCGTCAACGCTCTCAGCGAGTGGCTGGAAGTCCACGTGCGACGCAATGGTTATCTTTACCGCATGCGCTTTGAGCGCGGTAAGCCTGTTACCGGTCTCGAGAGGCTGGGTCCGGCCAAAAAGACGGGAACATCAGTAAGGTTCAAGCCAGATCCGGAAATCTTCGAGACAACGGAGTTCAGTTACGAAACTCTCTCTAACCGCCTGCGTGAGCTGGCGTTTCTCAACCGTGGCATCACGATTGTGCTTCGCGACGAGCGCGCTGAAGGCCGTAGTCACCGCTTCCATTACGAAGGCGGCATTGTGGAGTTCGTCAAGCAGCTCAATGCGGGAAAGAACGTCATCAACCCGGAGCCTATTTACTTCCATGTTGCCAAGCAGATCGTGCGCGAGACTCCGGATGGCGAGACCAAGGAGGACGTCGAGGTCGAAGTCTGCCTGCAGTACAACGACGGCTTCACTGAGAATTTCTACTCATTTGTTAACAACATCCACACCACGGAAGGCGGAACCCACGTCATCGGTTTCCGCAAGGCGCTCACGCGCACCATCAATGACTATGCACGCAAGAACGAGCTTCTCAAGAAGCTCAAGGACAACCTGACAGGCGACGATTTGCGCGAGGGATTGACTTGCGTCCTGTCGCTCAAAATGTCGAACCCGCAGTTCGAGAGTCAGACAAAGATCAAACTCGGCAACACCGAAGTTGCGGGTATTGTTGAGCAGATCGTCAACGAGGCGCTCTCCCAGTATCTCGAAGAAAACCCGAAGGTTGCCCGCAAAATCGTCGAAAAGTGTTCATTGGCGGCTCAGGCCCGTCTCGAGGCGCGCAAGGCCCGCGAGATGGTGCGCAAGGGCGCGTTGGAAGTGACCTCTCTCCCGGGTAAGCTCGCCGATTGCTCCGAAAAAGATCCGGAGCGCGCAGAACTATTCATCGTCGAGGGCGACAGCGCCGGTGGCAGTGCCAAGCAAGGCCGTGATCGGCATTTCCAGGCCATTCTCCCGCTGCGGGGCAAGATTCTCAACACGGAGCGAGCCCCCTTGGCCAAAGTGCTTTCCAACGAGGAGATCCGCTCGCTCGTCACGGCTTTGGGCACGGGCATCAAGGAGAATTTCGACATTTCAAAACTTCGCTACGGCAAGTGCATCATCATGACCGATGCCGACAGCGACGGCGCCCACATCCGTACGCTCTTGCTCACATTTTTCTTCCGGCAAATGCCAGAGCTCATCGCCAGTGGGCGCGTCTACATTGCTCAGCCGCCCCTCTACCGTGTCAAGCGCGGCAAAGTGGAGCAGTACTTGCTACGCGATGAGGATAAGGACCGCTTCCTTCTCGAGCTCGGCACCGAAGAAGCCCAGCTGTACGTCCTTCGCGATGGGAGGAATTCCGCGGAACCCATTCGCAAGGGAGAGCTGCGCGAGCTTCTCGAAAACATCATGGCCTTGATGCACCTCGACCGTACCCTTCAGCGCAAAGGCACAAGCATGCGCGAGTATCTGGAGCAGCGCGAGCAGCATCCACAACGCCTTTTCCCGCTGGGGCTTTTCATCGACGGCGAGATTCGCAAATTCGCTTTCACCGAGACCGAATACACAAGCCTAGCTGATGAAGTTGACGAATCAGCGATTCCCGCCACGCGGGGGCGCCGGCCCGACGCGATCCAACAAGAATTGAATCTCGACGCATCGCAGGACGTTGAGCAGGACGATGAAGAGCTCCTGCCCAAACGCTACGAATGCGTCGACCTCCGCGTTGAGCGCGAGAAGATCATCCAAATTGTTCAGAGCATTGAGCGCCGGGGCATCCCGGCTGTTTCATACGATATCGACCCTGCTGATCGCTACAATCTCCACGACGAAGACGCCCTCTTCCGCGTGGAAGCCGACAAGCAGGTGATTTACGCCCACACGCTCAAAGAAGTATTTGCGGCTGTCGAGGAGATCGGCAAAAAAGGCGTGACGATCCAGCGCTACAAGGGTCTCGGCGAAATGAACCCCCAGCAGCTGTGGGAGACCACCATGGACCCATCACGGCGGACTCTCATTCGCGTGAACCTGGATATGGCTGGCGGCAACTACGAGGCCGAGGAGATTTTCTCCACCCTCATGGGCGACGACGCGCTCAAGCGCCGGCAGTTCATCCAACGCCACGCGCCCGAGGTGCGGAATCTCGATATTTAGTCCGCCGCCATCGCCAAGGCTTCGCCGGCAGTAGCTCCCTTCGCCCTCAACGCGACAGCGAAGTCGCCTTTGTGCTGGCGGGAAGCTGTTTCTCCTTGCGTGGCAGAGCAAAGCGGCGGAGGGAGAATTCCTTGCTTTTGTTTGTCGAGCTACTCTAGCGAATGACAATGAGATGTGTCAGGAATCGGAAGCCTTGCTCCAAGGTGAGAAACAATGATTGATTTCTCTAGGATGATTGATGAGTCGCGGATCGTTGATCTCAAAGCGACCACGAAAGAAGAAGCACTTCGCGAATTGGTGGACGTTCTGGCCACCTCGCCCCTGGTCACGGACAAAGAAGAGCTTCTCAATGCCATCTTCGAACGCGAGAAGGTGATCTCAACAGGTGTCGGCATTGAAGTCGCTCTCCCGCACGTCAAGATCCCCAGCGTCAAAGATTTTGTCATCGCCATCGGGCGGTCCCATAAGGGCATCGACTTCGACTCGCTCGACGAAAAGCCCGTTTACATTATCGTCATGATTGGGGCCAACGACAAGCAGGCGGGGGACTTCCTCAAGGTGCTCGCGCAGCTCGTTCTCAAGCTCAAAAACAAGAACTTCCGCAGAGCGGTGATGTTCGCGAAGAGCCCGAAGCGCATCAAGGAGCTCTTCTGCTCCGAGACGCTTCCACCCGATAGTGACGGCGAGTAAGACGCCCCTCACCAGCAAGGAGCCATCACGACGTATGCGCCACCCAGGAATCAGCGAAGAATACATCAGCCAGGTCCAGGAAGCCGCTGAGTTTCTCAAGGGGCAGCTTGATGCGCAAGCCCGGATTCTTGTCATCGCCGGCAGTGGGCTTGGTGGGTTCGTCCGTAGTGTCGAGGTCCTCAAAGCCATACCTTACGGCGAAGTGCCACATTTTGGCGCCTCCACAGTGGTGGGTCATGCGGGGCAACTTGTGGAAGGGCGGGTCGAGGCGACACCCATTTTTGTGATGAATGGGCGGCGCCACCTTTACGAAGGACTTCCCCCTCAACAGGCTACGCTTCTCCTCCGCGCCTTACTGCTCGCTGCGCCGATCGACACGGTTATCATCTCCAATGCTGCCGGGGGCCTCAACCCCACTTTTCAAGTCGGCGATCTCATGCTGATCGCCGATCACATCAATTGGATGTTCTACAACCCTCTGCGCGGGCGCAACGTTGCCACGTGGGGACCGCGCTTTCCCGATGCCAGTGAGCTCTACTCGCGAGAGCTGCGCAGACTTGCCCGTGAAGTGGGAAGGGAGGTTGGCGTGGCCCTGCGTGAAGGCGTCTATCTTGGAGGGCTCGGCCCCAGCTACGAGACGCGTGCTGAGGTTCACATGTTGCGGGCCATTCATGGCGCCGACGCCGTCGGCATGAGCACTGTTCCGGAAACGCTCGTGTGCGCTCACATGGGGCGTCGCGTCCTCGGCATCTCGTTCATATCCAATCTCCTCACAGTGCCAGCCCAGACAACCCATGAGGAGGTCATGGAAAACGCTCGGCTCGTTGAGGAGAAATTCACGAAGCTTTTACGGGCTCTCATCCCGCGTCTTGTCGAAGGTGCCGCCACAAGCTAGTGGCGATGGCGTGAAGGCCGGGTGGGAATGGGGCGTCGCGCCGAGCGGTCTTCAGAAAGTTGAGAAAAACCGATGGTTCCCCCGCGAGAGGGGCGCTGAATCTGAGGATTGTGAGCTGCCGGGCGCCGGAAAGCGTGAATTCAGGAGCCGTCGCAAGAGTATAATTCGCTGAACCTGCGGCGCGGGATGGCGAATCACCCGACGCCTTCCTGGGCCACAGGCAATGACGACGAAAGGGTGAACTTCATGAGCATTACTGCTGAGCGCAAGAAGCAGCTCATCGCCGAGTTTGGCCGGCATCCCAACGATACAGGTTCGCCGGAAGTCCAGATTGCGATCCTCACGGAACGCATTCAGAACCTCACCGAACACTTCAAGACCCATAAGAAAGATCACCATTCGCGGCGGGGTCTCCTCATGCTTGTCGGCCAGCGGCGGCGTTTGCTGAATTACTTGCGCGATCTTGACATTACGCGCTACCGCACGCTCATCGAGCGGCTGGGCTTGCGCAAGTAAGCACGCACAATCGATCATTTGCCAGTCTCGGGCTCGGCCCCGGGTGCCCAACAAGAATGATGCGTGGGAAGTTTTTCGTGATTCCCGCGCATCATTTCTTTTTGCCGGTGTATAAAAAATTAAACGTGGTGCTTCAGGAGTGCCGTACGGGGGTGTAACCCCGCCCGTCAAGCGGGGCGAGTTCGGGCTTTTAAGCTTCCCCAGAAACAAGCGGTTCTGGTGAAACGTAAAATCCCGACAACCTCCCGATCGACATCCTGATCCCACGGGAAGAATAACATCGTCAATCTTTTGACGGAAAGGTATCAGGTTTATGTCGAATCAACTGGCAGGCTCGTCGCCTGTCGTCGAAGTCTCTGTTCCGTTTGGTCCAGACACTCTCACTTTTAGCACTGGCAAGATTGCCAAACAGGCCAATGGCAGCGTCGTCGCTTCTCTGGGCGGCACGGTTGTGCTGGCCGCTGCTGTGATGGCCCCACCGCGTGAGGAGCCCATTGATTTCTTCCCTCTCACGGTCGACTACCGCGAGAAGCTCTATGCTGCGGGGCGCATTCCTGGCGGCTACTTCAAGCGCGAAGGACGCCCCACCGAGCCCGAAATTCTTCGGGCGCGGCTCATCGATCGCCCCATTCGCCCCCTTTTCCCCGACGGTTTCTTCCGCGAGGTTCAAGTCTACGTGAGCGTCCTCTCATTTGACGGCAAAAACAATGCGGATGTCGTCGGTCTCTGTGGAGCAGCTGCAGCGCTTCTCATCTCGGATATTCCCTTCGAAAAGGCCCTGGCTGGCGTGCGGGTTGGGTTCGATGGAGAAAAGTTCATCTTGAACCCCACGTATCAGCAGCTTGCGGACTCCAAACTCGATCTCGTCGTCGCGGGCACTGCCAACGCCATCACCATGGTGGAAAGCGGCGCGAAAATGCTCACCGAAGAGCAGATGCTCGACGCACTGCGTTTTGGCCACGAAGCCATCCAGCGCGTCTGCGAAGCTCTTGAAGAGCTCCGCGCCAAAGCTGGCAGAGAAAAGGTTACTTTCGAGAAACCCGCACGCAACCCCACCCTCGAGGAGAAAATCCGGCAGCTGTCTCTCCCCAAGTTCGCGAAAATTGCTGAGATTTACGAAAAGAAGGAACGCAACGAGGCCCTCGAAGAGGCCCGCGATGAAATCATCGACGCGCTGAGCGACGAGTATCCCGACGTCAAAGAGCTCATGAAGAGCGTCTTCGAGGACGAGTACTCGAAGGCCATGCGTCAGCGCATCATCGAAACAGGAATTCGCGCTGACGGGCGCCGCCTCGATGAGATTCGTCCCATCACCATCGAAGTCGATGTCCTCCCCCATACCCACGGCAGCGCCCTCTTCACACGCGGCCAAACCCAATCGCTTGGTGTGCTCACATTGGGCACCGGCGAGGATGCCCAGGAAACCGACTATCTCGACGAGAAGAGCGAGCGCTACTTCTACCTCCACTACAACTTCCCGTCGTTCAGCGTTGGTGAAGTGCGCCCTGTGCGGGGGCCCGGACGGCGTGAAATTGGCCACGGTCATTTGGCTCAGCGCGCCATTCAACCGGTTATCCCAAGCCGTGAAGAGTTCCCCTACACGATTCGTCTCGTGAGCGAAATCCTCGAGTCCAACGGCTCATCCTCGATGGCCAGCGTGTGCAGCTGCACGCTCGCGCTCATGGATGGCGGCGTGCCAATCAGCGAGCCTGTGGCCGGCATCGCTATGGGACTCATCAAAGAGGGCGACCGCTATGCCATTCTGAGCGACATTATGGGGCTCGAAGATCACCTCGGCGACATGGACTTCAAGGTTGCTGGCACACGCGACGGCATCACGGCGCTCCAAATGGACATCAAGATTGAGGGCGTGACCTTTGACATTATGGAAAAGGCTCTGCGCCAGGCGCGCGAAGGCCGCCAGTATATCCTCGAGAAAATGCGTGAGGCACTTCCTGCCCCGCGCCCTGAGCTCAAGCCCACCGCACCTCGCATCGAGATGATCACCATCGATCCGGAGAAGATCCGCGACGTCATCGGAACTGGCGGAAAAGTCATCCGCGAGATCATTGCCCAGACTGGTGTCAAAATTGACATCGAAGACACGGGCAAGGTCTACATCGCCAGCTCCGACAAAGAATCCATGGATCGCGCCATCAAGTGGATCCGTGACCTCACCGCCGACGCGGAAATCGGGCAGGTCTACACAGGCCGTGTCACACGCATCGAAGATTTCGGCGCCTTCGTTGAAATCCTCCCCGGCAAAGACGGTCTCGTCCATATTAGCGAGCTCGAGCCGCGTCGCGTCGAGCGCGTCGAAGACGTCTGCAAAATTGGCGATGAGATCCCCGTCAAGGTGATCAGCATCGATGAAAAGGGGAAGATCCGCCTCTCGCGCAAGCAAGCCCTCTATCCGGAGCACGAGTCCTCGAAAGGTCAGCGTGAACAGGGAAGCCGACGAGGCGAAGGGCAAGGGGGGCGTCGCGAGCAAGGTCGCCAAAGCCGCTCAAGTGGCGAAGAGCATCACGGGCGCGGACAGAAACACGGCCAGCGCTCGAAATCGTCTTCCAGCGAATCCTTTGGCGTCAAAATTGACATCCGCCGTCCACCCCAGCACCAAGGCCAGGGGCAAAAGAGTGGATCGCAACCGAGCCCTCAATCTGAATCCAAGCCAACGACGGAAGGCATCGAGGACGAGCTGCACGACTAGGAGCTGCATGGGCTGATTTCTCAATCAGTCCGTTTTCACTCGCATGAATCTCCCCATGGGGGCGAGAGCCTTCTTACAGAAGTCTCTCTCGCCCCCATACTTTTTTGATGGAGCCCCCGCCAGGCACCCGCCAACGAAAATCGCAAGCCTACCGGCGCTTTTGTGTTGCCTTTTCGCCTCCCTCCTTGTTACAAAGCATGCGCCAAGCTGGAAGTGCACGAAACGACAAGGCAAAGAGAAGCGAAGTCTGTTCATGCGGATGCGCTGCCGCGTCGAAGGCAGGGAACGCAGCTGTCGCTGTGGTGTTGAACAGATTGCTGCGCGTAGGGGGCGTGCACCTGGATTGTGCGCGTAAGGAGTCAGGGGACATGGAAGAGAAACAGAAAGAAAACGAAATCAAACAGTGTGTCGAATGCGGCGAACGTTGCTTCCCCGGCCTAGTTATTGCCATGGAACAGCGTGAGCACTTTGCATTGACGCGCCACACGTTCGGCTGTGACAAATGTGCCGGCCAGCTCCTCCAATTTATCGATCAGACAGCCGCCGGGAGTCGTCATTATCGCCAGTGCGTCAATTGCATCTATTGTGGGAGCAATCTCCCCATCACACGCCTTCGCTTTCAAATAAAGGACCAACATCATCGCCACGTGGCGATATGTGAAGAATGCTATAAAGCCATTCGCGACGAAATGCTCAAGCGCTTCCCTGCGATTGTCGGGTTCATCGAGCTTGAATGGCAGACCGTCAAGAATCAAAAAGTTGTGCGCAGGCCCTGGCCCATGGGCTCATTTGTCCGAGTACGAAGTGATAGCCCCACAAAATATGCTGGCCAAACAGGCAAAGTCGTGGGGTTCCGTCCACTTTCATTACCTTGGTTCGGCTATGATGTGGTTTTCGTGGACGGCAAACGCCATTTCTATCACGAGCGCGACCTTGAGCGTCTCACCACGCCGGACTTCGAAACGGTCAATCGTTTCAAGGACGTGGGCTGATTTGGTGTGCTAGCGTCGGGGCGTCGAAGGAGTCCACGTCAGGAGCGGGCAGGCAGGATCGCGCTGTGCAGCTAGTGCGCGAAAGCGGAGTGCTGCATCGTGCTCGCCGTTGTGTGCGGCGCCCAAAGCGGCCAGCCCAAAAGCCATGGCGGAGCCGTTCGAGAGCTGGACCGCCCGCTGCAGCTCCTCCAAGGCGCGTTGGCGCTGGCTCGGCTGTGCAAGAGCGTTGAGCAGCCGCGCAGGCTGGAACGGATTCGCAAAGCGGAACTCTTCGGCGAGGAGTTCCTGATTGGCAGCCTGACGGTGGACAAAAATGGCGTAATCATCATCAAAAAAGATAAGCGCCCACGCCGGGTGACCGCTAAGACGATTGACGAGGTGGACCGGATCGCCAAAGGCCTCGCGCGTTTCAATCGCAAACGTGTTCACGCTGTAGCGTTTGCGGGCCTCATCGATCGAAAGCTTGTCTTCCTCCACAGCTAAGTAATCAGCCCAGACACGCGGCTCGTAGACGTCGAGGCGTCCATCGATGAAAACAGGGAGGCGCGTTCCCAAATGATAGAGAAGATATCCGCCCATTCCGTAGCTGTTGAAGAGCCTAGGGGGGACCTCAGTCTGGCTCAAATACTCGGTTGCGATGCAGGGAAGCATGCGAGCATTGACCCCTGTCGTTGGGCCCCCCTGGCCCAGTTCAAGAGCTCCATGATACTGGAGCGCACAAATCGCAAGACATCCTCCAAGAGCCCCCCCAGCCAGCAGTTTTCGATAACTCAATAACTTATTAGACAACAGCGCAAGCCACGGCATCATCAAAAAGGGAAGAGCCGCCGCAAAGAGCCCCACTTGGCGTCGCTGCCACAGGGCAAATGCTCCCAAAAAAAGCGCTGCTCCCCACGTCCAATGCTTGCGTGATCCGTGCCCATGCCACCATGTTGAGAACGCAATGGCCCCCAATGCCAAAATGCCAAGGTAGACTGGCCAGGGCATATTGAACCCCGGTAGAAAAACAAGAGGCATCCATTCGAAGATGAGCATCCGCACTCCCGGAATGGCGCGGATTTTCGCTGCTAACTCGATAATGCGCCAACCATAAGGATTGAAAAGCCATACGAGTGAGGAGGCTGCCGCCGCGCACACGATCCACCAACGCCGGATTCGCTCCGTCCCGCTGGTGCGGATAAGCTCCGGCCAGACTGCCGCAATCCAGAGGATGATGATTCCTGCAAGGAACCCCGCGTGGAGATTAGCCCAAACAATGATGAGAGCAGGAATCATGGCGGCCCCCAGCTTGGCGCGGCGACCCATCGGCCCCATGCCATCGAGGCGAACGAGTGCCCACGCCAGTCCGGACACACACACGATGCTCGCAAGGTCGGGGCGCGGGTTGAAACGCATCGAGCCGGCTAAGAGAGAGGCGCATGCCACAAGCACGGCAAGCTCAGGTAAGACGCGCGCGCGCACGGCTTCCACATAAAAAAGGCCGGTGACGAGGGCAACAGCGCCCGTCACCAAGAAGATGATCCCGTCAGGGCCCCATCGGCTAAAGAGCATCTGCATGAGGACGGACGAAGCCCATCCCGATGAGATCCATTCGCGGCCCGCCGCTGTGTGCGAAAAGATGTCCTTCTTGAGCACTTCGCCGTGTTCCAGAAAGTGGCGCCCGTGTGCCATGTGAAACCAGCAGTCTGGGTCAGCGATGGGGCGCACAGTGAGGAAGACGATCACCGTTAAAAGCGCGATCGGATAAATCCCCCAAGCAAAGACGCTCTCAAGTGAGACCTGACCTGGGGGCGATGCGCCGGGTGACGCCAGTGAAGATGAGACTTGCTGAGGAGCGCTGCGTACGCGCCTACGACTCATGGCCTCCCACCTTCTTCACCGTGACCTTATCAAGGAGGCGCAGTCCCAACGCTTCGCGGGCATTCCCAAGATTGATGGCAATTTCCAGCGTCCCGAGAGACCCCCAGTAAGCCACTGGTTCTCCTGGCCGCACATCCGCAAATGTCCGGCAGATGCGCGGTAGCTCATATCGACCCACGAGGACCCCCACCGGCACCTCGTCGTCACAGCCAGCTTGCGCTCGTTTTTTCTTCGCTTTTGCGCTTCGGAAATTTTCCTCGAAGAGCTCACGCGTGATGTTCGTGACCGCATTGCCAAAGCGATCGAAATAAACGATGTTTCCTTCGATGTAGCCGCGGTCGTAGGACGCCGTGGCGGTTGCCAGACGGAAGCATTCCGTCTTGCGGGGAGCTAGGCTTCGCACCGAAACGCCGTTGGCGAGGTGGGCTGCAACGGGCGCAAAAATGTCGCGACCATGAAAAGTCGAGCTGATCTCTTTCAAGAAGTAGTCGCTATTCGAGAGCAGACGGCACTCCCATTTCTTGGCATTCTGGAGGACTAGCCCCAGAAGGCCATTGTTGGGTGCCACAAAGTATTTGCCGTCGGCAACGGCGAGAATCGGTTCGCGGACTGTTCCCACACCCGGATCCACGACAGCCACGAAAATTGTCCCCGCTGGAAAATGCTGCTGCATCGCGTTGAGGACGAACGCTGCTTCAGCAATTGAGTGGGGGGCAATGCCGTGGGTCAGATCCACCACGCGGGCCGAAGGGCAGATCGAGTAGATGACCCCTTTCATGGCGCCAACATACCAATCATCCCACCCAAAGTCAGTCATGAGCGCAATCAGGGGCGTGGGCAAAGTCTTCTTCTTAGAGCGCGAACTGGAGGTCGTTCTGGCCATGCGGACCCTCCTTTGAGGAAACGTTCGGCGTTGGGGGAGCCGATGGCTCCTTCGCCGTGTGCTTTTCAGAGCTTGCATCACTTGTTTGTTGGTCCAGCGCTCTCACCGCACTCTCACATGCGGGAGGTGAAGTCGGTACGTCTGCGACCGCAACCTGCTCTCGGCTCCCTGAAGTGTCAGTTTCTTCGGGGCGACCCTTTTGGTGGCTTTCGGTTGTCTGTGATTCCTCTAAGGTTGCCGTCGTAGGTGACGTCCTTTTTCCTAGGGCGGATGGATTTGATGCGGCAAGCATGAGCGACCGAGTGGTCAACGCATCGCCGGAGAAGATCTCGATCTTCGGGACGCCCTGGGCTTCAAAGACGCGCAAAGGCTTGGCGCCAAAATGCAAAGCTCGCTCGCGGTTTCCGAAAAATCCCTGCCGCACCTGAAGAATGTAGTAGTCGTAAGGCTCCGATGCCGCCGTGTAGACCCCCTCTTCGGAGAGCATGCCCCATCCCTGCAAATTGAGAAACGCAAGCTCATTCAAAGCCAAGGGCTTGAATTTTGTCCCTGGCTTGGTGATGCTATTAAGATAATCGATGACTTCCTCATTGACCGCCTCGCCCCAGTACGAGGTCTCGAATCCCTTCTCGTACGCCCCCTTGGCTCCACCCACGAAAACATTGAAAAAGTTAAGATGATCGGGATGCACCACCACAAGGGTCCGCACATTCCACGCCATGGCACCAATGAGGCCCAGCCGCCAGAGAGTCTTCAGTAGACCACTCCAACGGCGGCGCTGCTCGCGGAGAGCATTCAGGCGCGACTCGATCAACTCGACCCCATGGCCTGCCAGCAAAGCTAGGAACGCAAAGGCCCCAAAGAAGAGGCGCTCGCCATCATACTTCGGTGCATTGGGAAGAGAGCACACACCAATAATCATCGCGGCAAGCATAAGGAACAGAACGGGCACTGGCCGGCGACGCCACCGCCAAAGGGTCACAAGCGTCCCCAGCACGATGAGAGCCAGAGTCCACACAGGGAGCGCGATGGCTGTAATAATCAGAGGGTAATGCCACGGGGCCGGCGGGCCGTAGATATAACCCCAAATGCGTCCCAAGTAGAAAACAGCCGTACTTTGGTGGGCTGCATAAAACTTGATGTACTCCGCAAGCCGGACGAATGGGTCGTACCACAGGTAAGGCCACAACGCGAAAGCGATGAGAGGTGAAGCGAGAGCCAAAGCAAAGATATTTGAAGCGTAATCGCGCCGGAAATACAGTTGCCCCCAAACAAGCAACGGAAGTGGAATGAACAGAGCACTCACCTTCGTATCGAAAGCCAAGGCATAGGCCACAGCCGTGAGCACCGCAGCCCACGGATGGCGAATCCCTAGCAAGTAGACGTAGGCGAGGAGAACTAACGTCAACGCCAACAGCGTTTCCGACGCTGCAATATGGGCGTGGCCAAAAACGCGCGGCATGAGCCAATAACTGACGGCAGCGATGAATCCCGGCAGGCGGCCAAACGCACGAGCTCCCAACACGTAGAGCAAAGCGACGGTGAGGCCGAAGACGCCTGCGATCGGCAGGCGCATAGCGATCATCTCAGGGATGCCATAGCCCGTGAGAGTGGAAATCCCCAGACCAATGACCATCTTCGGGATCGGGGCCACTTCGGGGTGCAGCGGATCATCGCCGCTGAGAGCAATGCCCCATGCCTGCCTGACGGCGCTGGGGGAAAGGACCGACCAGTCGCCCCGAAGAAGATCCATGATCCATTGGCCGGCACATGCCGCCGGCCGCAAATAGAGGGCTTCGTCCCACGAGTGGCCGATGCCTCGATACGTCAGCGCCACCGAAAGGGTCGCCCCCACTGCAAGCAGCACGATGAGGAGAAAATCGAGGAGTCTCACGCCACGTCCAAAAAAGGGGTCACGCCACTCTGGTCCATCCGATGTGCGCCGAGTGAGTAGCGGGGAAGCCCCGGAGTCGGCGGGAGGCGGCGGCTCTGATTCGGGCGCATTCAATCCCATGATCTTCAGGCGTGGCAACCTTGCCTTGTCGAGAAGCGTTGCGCCCCCCCTTTCCGTGTCATTGGCCGGTGGGGTATCCTCCCCGCCTGTTGATCCTTTTTCTGCTTTGGGATTCTTCCGTTCGGATTTGGCTTTTCTCGGCATGGTCACGAATCCGCAAATCGAATGTCTTTGATGCGCAGTTCCACGGTTGCTGATCCCCAGTACGTGTTGATGAAAGGGGTAAAGGCCACTTCAACGGGGCGGTAGCGGTTCTTCTTCAGTACAGGCTCCAAAACTGCTAGCCCGAAACCTATCCCTCTGACCTTTCCCCACTGGCCTTGAAACTCCATCGCGAGATGCCCATTTCCTCGCACGATGGGATTTCCCGCCAAAAACAAAGGTCTCATGGCTAAAACCGGCTCCGGGTTGGCTTCCCCGTGCGGTTGGAGTTGTTCGAGGTCCTCCACCAACCCCATGGAAAGCTCCTGAGGACTAATCGTGCAGTCGATGGTCAAGTGCGGCAAGAGGTCAACGTGCGTCAGCTGCGTGTGGGCATACTCGTTGATCGCCGTCCGAAATCTGTTGATCTGCTCTGCCATGATGGAAAGCCCCGCGGCGTTGGTATGCCCGCCGAACTCTACGAGATAATCCGATGTGGCGCAAAGGGCTGCGTGAAGGTTGAAAGCTCCCGGACTGCGCCCCGATCCGCGCGCCGGCTGGCCATCTTGAGAAATGACGATCACTGGCCGATAAAACTGCTCACTGAGTCGCGAGGCCACAATCCCGATGACGCCGCTATGCCATTCATTTCCTGAGACGACAAGTACTGGTTCCTCGTCGAGTTTCACGTATTTGTCCACAAAACGCAGTGACTCTGCGAGAATGCGCGATTCGAGAGTTTTGCGCTTTTCGTTAAGGGCATCGAGCCACTCGGCGATTTCCTCCACGCGTCGCATGCGCGTGGTGGTGAAGAGCTCCACGCCCTGGTGGGCATGCTCGGTTCGCCCAGCCGCATTGAGGCGGGGACCAATCCGAAAGCCGATGCGCCCGACATCGACCTCATTCGGCTCGATTCCCCAAATGTTGAGAAGCACCCGCATGTGGTTGCTCGGGTTAGTGCGTATCTGGTCAAGTCCTTGCCGCACAAGGATGCGGTTTTCGCCCAAAATGGGGGCCATGTCGGCCACCGTGCCGATCGTGACGAGATCCAGCGTGGAACGGAGGAAGGAGCGCGCCTTATCGGCCTCTAAGCGCAACGCCTTGAGAAGAGCATGGGCAAATTTCCAGGCAACACCCACACCAGCAAGATGTTTGAAAGGATAGGGGCAGTCGGGGCGATTTGGGTTGACGACGGCCACCGCCTCGGGGAGCTCGCCATGGGGACGATGATGGTCCGTGATGACGAGATCGATGCCGAGCTCGCGAGCGATGCGCGCTTCCTCGCATGCGGTGATCCCGTTGTCGACGGTGACGACAACTTTGGCCCCGTCCCGCGCTAATTTGCGCAGAGCATCCGCATTGAGGCCGTACCCCTCCGCGATGCGATGGGGTATGAAGTATTCGACCTCATGTCCCAAGAACTGAAACAGCCGCACAAGCAATGCTGTGGCAGTAATTCCATCACAATCGTAATCGCCATAAACGACGATTTTCTCGCCGCGCCGCAGGGCGTCCGAAACGCGCCGCACGGCCTTCTCCATGTCCCGCAGGAGAAATGGGTCATGCAATTGACCGAGGGTAGGCTTCAAAAACTGCGCCACGGCGGAGAGCTTGTCACCATGCGGCGCGATGAGCTCGTCAAGACGGGCAGCCAGGATCCTCGCCACCACCGGGGGGAGACTGTGTTCGCGAGTCAAAGCTTCCGCCATCCCGTTGGGGTTGGGACGAAAGACCCACCGCCACGGCCGCTCGATGCTTTCAGGGAATTTTTTTCTCGGGCCACAACTCATGTCGTCAGCTTTCTTTCTTTTCTCGCCTTCCCCCGTCCAAGCGTCAAGCTTCATGCTCGTGGCTTCTTGCTGGCCCCACGCATTGCGCGCCGACTCAAACGTGTCACGGCCTGAGAGCTGTCCCTCCATCCACGGTCAAAGTCGTGCCGGTGACAAAATCGTTCTCGATGAAAAATGCCACAGCACGCGCGACATCTTCTGGCGAGCCTGTTTGGCCGAGAAGCGAGCGGCGCTTGATAGCTCGCATGAGCTCCTCTCCAGCATCTTCTGGCGGCAGCACAGTGCCGGGGGCGACGCTATTGACCCGAACGTGAGGTGCGAATTCGATCGCCAAGACGCGTGTCAACATCTCGAGTGCGCCCTTCGAAACAAGATAGGGGAGATAATTCCGGTAAGGACGAAAGACAGCGCAATCGGTTATGTTGACAATAACTCCATGCCCGCGCTGTGCCATGCCTTTCCCCACCTCGACGGCAAGCTGCGCGGGACTGACAAGATTGACGCGCAGCACCGATTGCCAAGTGCTGAGCGTGACCTCTTCAATCGGTGTACGCGGAAACACGGCGGCATTGTTGACCAGAACGTCGAGCGGGGGAAGACCGGCCACAAGTTCTTCGATCGCCTCGGGATGAGAAAGATCCGCGCGAATTGACGTGGCGTGTCTTCCCTTCTTGCGCAATGTCTCGACAAGCTCTTCCGCTTCCTCTGCCGACTCATGATAGTGGACGATGACCTCGGCACCCTTCTCGGCGAGATGAGCCGCTATGGCTCGCCCAACGCGGACCGCGCCTCCGGTAATCAAAACTCGCTTCCCAGAAATTTCCACGGCACTTTTCGCTCCTCATCTTCGAATTCACTTCGATGATTCAATTCTGGCTCAGACTGCGCAGTGGTCTCAAAACCTTTTTCGTTGCACAAGAAGACCGCTCTCGTTTCGGGAAAGGTCTATGACATCAGAAAAGACAAAGCGTCCGGCGGTTTTTCTCGACCGCGACGGGACAATCTGTGAGGAAGTCGGGTACCTCTCGCGGCCCGAACAGCTCCAGCTCATCAAGGGCAGTGCGGAAGCGATTTGCCTGCTCAATCGGGCCAATATCCGCGTCGTTGTGACCACAAATCAATCGGGTGTGGCGCGAGGGTACTTCACTGAAGAGGACGTGCGAGCGGTCCACCAGCGTTTGGAAGCGCTCCTCGCTGCTCAAGGAGCCCGCGTCGACGCTATCTATTTTTGTCCCCATCATCCCGACAAAGGCGAAGGGCAGTACCGGGTCGACTGCGAGTGTCGCAAACCTCGTCCAGGTATGCTCCGCCAGGCGGCGCGCGATCTTCCCATCGACCTTTCCCATTCCTATGTTGTCGGCGACAAGCTGTCGGACATTCAATTAGGCCGAGAAGGTGGACTCCACACTTGCCTTGTCCTCACGGGATACGGAGAGCAGGAAAAGGAGCGAATCGAAAAGGGCGAAACTTCCATCAAACCGGATTTTGTTGCACAGGACCTGCATCAGGCCGTGAACTGGATCCTTAACGACTTACGGGAAAAAGGAGTGAGTCTAGCTTTGAACGAAAAACGCTACCCTCTGCGTAAGCTTGTGACCCTCGAAGAAGCTGTGGCGATTCGCGAGAAACTCCGCGCCGAAGGCAAACGGGTCGTCATGGCCAATGGCTGCTTCGACGTGCTCCATGGAGGCCACATCTCTTACCTCACCGATGCCCGTGCTCAGGGCGATTGTCTCATTGTGGCCGTCAATTCGGATTCCAGCGAGCGTGCTCTCAAGGGGCCGTCGCGCCCCATTTATGACGAGGCTGCCCGCCTCGAGATTCTCAATGGACTGCGTTGCGTGGATTACCTGATTCTTTTCGACGATCTTACGGTTGAGCCCCTGCTGCGCGCGTTGCGCCCCGATGTGCATGCTAAAGGCACGGATTACACAAAGGAAACTGTGCCAGAGCGGGCTATTGCTATCGAACTTGGCATCGAAACCTACATCGCCGGCGCCCCCAAGCAAAACTCTTCACGCGATGTCATTTCTACAGTGATTGAGCGCTTCTCAGAGTCTGCGGAGATCGATGACGGTCGCTAAAGCAACTTCCGCGCCACCTCAGCGAGTTCTTGTTGTCAAGCTGAGCGCTGTTGGCGATGTGGTTCACGTTCTGCCCGCTCTGAGCGCGCTCCGGCGAGCACTGCCGGATGCGTATATAGGGTGGGTGGCGCATCCCGGTCCCGCGAATCTTCTCGAAGGGCATCCCCAAATCGATCGTCTCTTCAAGTTGCCGCGCCCGAAGACGTTTCGCGAGGGCGTTTTGGGGTTGCGGGCGTTGCGTTGTGAGCTTCGTGCTGCTGGCCTGTGGGATGTGGCGATCGATTTCCAAGGATTGACTAAGAGCGGGCTTGTGGCGTGGCTCAGTGGAGCGCGGCGTCGCCTTGGGTTTGCAGGTGCGGCGAGCCGCGAGCTCAATGCGCTCTTCATGACTGAGCGAGTGCAGCCTACCCGCGTGCCCGTCATTGAGATGAATCTCGAATTAGTGGCGGCGTTGGGGTGCGACGTCAAGGATGCGACGCCCTCCATTGTCTGCCACGAAGCCGATGAGCAATTTGTCGCGCGTTGGGCGCAAGAGCACGGCTACAGTGGGCGGCGATTCATTGTTCTCGACGCTTTCGCAGGGTGGCCATCGAAGCGTTGGCGCTTTGAGCGTTGGGCGGCGGTCGCTAAAGCTATTTACGAATTTCATGCGCTGGAGACCCTCGTGTTTTTTGGTCCGGGGGAACGTCCGGAAGCTGAACACCTGGCCGATCTCCTCCGCGCAACTGGCGTCCCCACCGTGGTGGCGCCCGCGACGACGCTGCGTCAGTACGTGGCGTTGCTCAAGCATCACGCTACACTTTTTCTGGGGGGCGACACGGGTCCCATGCACATCGCTGCCGCTCTGGGAGTTCCCACCGTGGCTCTTTTTGGCAGCTCGGATTCGCGTCGTAATGCTCCAGTTTTCTCCGGAGCGCGTTTCGTAGTCCTCCAGGATTTCTCGCAGCCCTGCGCCGGCACATTCTGGCGCAAGTGCCGTTTCCATCCGCCTGGCGCCTGTCTTGATGGCATCAGCGTTGAGGAAGTCGTGAGCGCCGCAGAAAAGCTCTTGGCGTAAACGAGTGGACATTGCCACTCTCTGCGCCTCCAGTGGCGGGAACTCATTTTGCGTTTCTCGTTTATGGTTTGTCCCTCAGCTCCAGCGCATGGGAATGGTGGGGAGCTACGCACGCCCTGGCATTTCTCTCGCGGCTTGGCCCATGCGCCAGGGGTTGCCGGCATGAACTCCAGAAGACCGAGCAAAGGGCATGTGGGTGTCCAGTAATGAGGGCGGCTTCTGGTGCGGAGGCCACAAAAACTTTGCCTTTCGTGAATTCCAGCGGCTGGTTTGGCGTAATAGACCACGGCATTTTGTCAGAGTAAGGGCGCCGTACCAGTGCTGAGAAATGCCTGACGCCGGCGCCGAGGAGAGAAGCTCAATGCGTAAAGGAATTCATCCGAAATACTCGTTCGCCACGGTGACGTGTGCGTGTGGTGCCACTTTTGTGACGCGCTCCACGCGAAAAGAGTATCGTCTCGAGATTTGCTCGAATTGTCATCCCTTCTTTACTGGCCAGCAGAAATTTGTCGACACGGCCGGTCGCGTGGAGAAATTCCGCCAGCGCTACCAGAAAGCGGCAAAGTCTGAGTAGCGTTCCAGCCAGAAGTTTTTCTCGATCGTTTGGAAACGACGCCGTGCTCCGTCGTGTGAGCGACGAGGGCGCGGCTTGCTTTTTGCATGAAGGACCTCTTTGTTCCGAGCCGCCATACACTCCCTGCCCGCTAGCGGCGGAGTGAGTTCGCTTTCCGGGGTGGCAAAAGACTTGCTTCTCGACTTCTACGATGAGCAAAATGTCCACGAGGCCCAAACGAGTGGGCATAGCATCCGAGCGAGGAATTGCCATGAGAGATGTCGGGAGAACGCGGTCGATCATTCTGGTCGTCGTTGCCGCCACCATCCTCTTTCTGGGCCGTCAGGCCCCAGCCCAAAAGGAGACGACAGCGTCAGTGGATCAGAGAGTCGTCGCGATGAACACGGCGGGGGCGCCAGGTAGCCTCCCTGATCAAACGACTGCGCCGGTGTTTGTTCCGTCGGAAGTTCAGGACGTCGGTGGGCAATGGATTGTCCCCGAAGAGAGCGACGGAGAAATGGCGGTGCGCAAAGCGACATCTACTCCGGCTGTGACTCAAGAAACGCCTGAGCCACCAGCTGTAACCCAGAAGCCCCTGGAATCTTCCTCGGCTCCTCCGTCAGAAGAAACGAAAAAGAAAGGTTTGGCTTCGGCTACGGAAAAGGACGAGGGGGAGAAAGTTGCTCCACGGTTCAAGGAGGATGTCCCCCGGACAACCTTAGAAGAGGAAAATGAACAGCAAGCGGGCGAAGTCGCGCCGCCGCGTCCCTCGCCGATTAAGGTCGTGGGAACAGTTAAAAGCGTCAAACCTGTCGGCCGCAACGAACTTGAAGTGACGGTCAAGACGCGCGATCGCGGCGAGGTCAAGGTGTTGATTTCTCCTCTCCAAGTGACCCGAGTGCCCGGGACGGGACGACGCATCCATGTGCGCGGTTACGTCATTCGGGAAGGCCGTTCCGGCACAACGATCCGCGCCATGGAAGTGAATTCCGCCGATGACGGCGTCTTGTTGGCCCCGCCGCCTGGGGTTGTTCCCGCACCTGTCGTCGTCATGGGGGAATGGTGCTGGTAGATTGATGTTTGGAGATTTCGTAGAGGACGAAGGAATGAAATTCTGTTTAGATACGCTCAAGACCGAGTGCTTGCCACCACGTGTTCCTTGCAGAGAAGCGAACTGCACCAATCCCGCTATATGGGATACAGGTTTGTGTTGGCAGCATTATTCCCACCCCGAGGAACTGCGCCAACGTATCGTTGCCGCGGCTACGAGCAAAAGCGGGCTGTTAGGTGTTTGTTTGGTGGGTGTTGATCTCGCCGGAGCTGACTTGGCTGGAGCCCAGCTCTCCTACTCAGATCTTTCTCACGCTTGTCTTCAGAGAGCCAATCTTCGGGGCGCTCATCTCGATCATCTTATGGCCGAAGGAGCAGATCTGAGTGATGCTGACCTCAGTGACGCTTCTCTTCTTTTTGCCTGTCTGGGGCTTGCTCGCTGCGGAAAGACTCGTTTCACTAACGCGAAAGCGGAAAATGTCAATTTTGTCGGGGCCTCTCTTGTGGGTGCCGATTTTTCTAATGCCAAGCTCTTTTACTCGCGATTCGCGGGTGCGGATTGTTCGGGGGCATGTTTCCGGGGCGCGGATCTCGAACGGGCTATCTTTCGCGCCACACGCTTGCGCGATGCCGACATGAGCGCCTATCAAGGGCGTCCCATCATGGACCGAGTAATTTGGTAGGAGTGCCTGAGCGCTGGTGGAGCTTCTTGGCCTTTCAGGTCCCATCACCTTGAGTGGTGCGGTTTGTGTAGGCCATATTCGATAATTTTATTGCGCAAAGTGTTGCGGTGAACGCCAAGCGCTTCCGCCGCCTTGACCTGGTTCCACTGGAAGCGCTCCAATACGTTGAGAATGTGCTCCCGCTCGATCTCGGCCAATGGGCGGATGGGTGTTTCCTCCCGGTCTTGCGGCGCGCGCCTGCGCGCCCGACCAGCCGCTTCCTTGCCGAGGAATTGAAAATCCTCAGCTGTCAGCACAGGCCCCTTGGCCAAAATGACAGCGCGTTCGATGGCATTAGTAAGCTCGCGAATGTTGCCAGGCCAGTCATATCGCTCAAGGATCACTAAGGCGGAGTCGTCCATCCCTAAGATCTCTTTCCCACTTCGCAGCCCCGCTTGACGGAGAAAGTGTTCCGCGAGAGGGGCGATGTCTTCGCGCCTTTCTCGTAAGGGCGGGAGCTTGAGCGTGACAACATTGAGCCGATACCACAGATCCTCGCGAAAGCGTCCCTGGCGCACGGCCTCTTCCAGATCCTCGTTCGTGGCGGCGATGATGCGCACATCGGCCTCGATGGCCCGCGTTCCTCCCACTCGATAGAAGGCATGCTCTTGCAGGAAACGCAGGATTTTGGGTTGAAGCGAGAGATCGAGATTTCCGATCTCATCGAGGAAGAGTGTGCCGCCGTGGGCGAGCTCGATTTTTCCCCTCGTCGTGCGGAGGGCGCCCGTGAAAGCCCCGCGCTCGTAGCCAAAAAGTTCGCTCTCAAAGAGGGACGCCGGAATAGCCCCACAATTCAGTGCGATGAAGGGACCACTTCGGCGTGGACTGGCCTCATGGATGCTCCGCGCAAGGACTTCCTTTCCCGTGCCCGTCTCGCCCATGATGAGGACGGTTGCATCCGTGGCTGCGACTTGCATGGCCTGACGAAAAATGGCTCGGGCCCCCGGATTACGCGAGGGCACGGCTTGCCAAGGCGTCTCCAGAGTGGTCAGCGCCTCAACGTACTCGCTGACCTGGGCAGTCTTGAGCAACGGAGCCGTGAGCCGCGCCACGGCATGCAGCAAGGCGAGATCCTTGAGCGAATAGCGCTCCGTCCCGCGTTTTTCGACTGCCACAACGCCAATCACCTGATCGCCGATGAGCACGGGTACGCACATCGTTGTGATGCCCTCCGCGGGGCCCAAATTGAGGATTGGCCTCGGCTCGTCCCGCCCCGCCACAGGAATGACCACGAGATTCTCAGGGCGCTCGCTGACCAGGAGGGGGCGCTTCTCCTCGACGACGCGCCCAAGACTAGTGCGGTTCATTCCGATCTCGTGGTCCTCCGGAAAGGCTACCACTGTCCGCAGCTTCTCGCTTTGTCCGTCCCTGAGGAACAACATGGCACCATCAGATTCGAAAAGCCGCATGAGAAGTTCCAGAAGACGCCGCCCTACATCCTCCATGCGCTGAGCAGGCGAAGAGAAAACCTCTCCCAGGGCCGCCAAAAAATCGAGAAGGAAGCGTTCGCGTTCGGTCGCAATCTGAAGCACTTCGTTTGGCGCTTTTAGCTCTTGGGTCGCGGCATCGCCCGGATAAAAAACCACACTTGAATTTGAGTAGATGGCGTTCTCGATACTCAGCTCGGGGTTGAACAGAAAGATCGTATTGCCTATTTGGATCTGATCATTGCGCAGGAGAAGCTTTTCCTCCACCTGAATGCCATTGACGTAAACACCATTGCGGCTCTGGAAATCGCGAATGCGGTAGGCAAAGCGCTCCTTCACAATCTCAGCGTGGATTCGTGAAACTTTCGGGTCGGGCAACACAATTTCATTATTCGAGTCTCGCCCGATGAGCGTGCGTTCCCCCAGCCGATAGCGCACACCCATATTAGGTCCTTTGATTACGAGGAGAGTGGCTTCCGGCAAAACCTGTGATTGACTGTTGGGCTGCTCCACCATCATCTTCGAATCTCAATTCAACGTTCGCGAGGATCATGGGAATATGAAGAAGCTTTTTGCGCAAGGACTTCGATCTCTCATCTGGCCGGTAATCATCATGCTCGCGGGTTGCGCGCAGGAGCCAGCTCCGTCGCCATCTCAAAGCGGCGAATCACCTGCAGCCTCTCAAGCAGGAGAAAAGCAGCAGTCCTCGGGGAAGCCTATCGTGCTCGCTGTTGCGGGGCCCATGACGGGCGACAGCTCCGAATTTGGCGTCCAAATCCGAATGGCTGTGACCCTCGCCGTCGATGAGCTCAACGAAAAAGGAGGCATCAATGGCCGTCCGGTTCAGTTGATCATTGAGGACGATGCGGGCAATCCCGCTGAGGCGCAAAACGTCGCCACAAAAATTGCGAGCAATCCGGAAGTGCTTGCTGTGATCGGCCACTTCAACAGCTCCTGCTCGCTGGCTGCCAAGAATGCTTACACTGAGGCCAAAATGGTCATGTTCTCGCCAGCGTCAACCAACGTCAATGTCACGAAGAATAGTGACTACGTCTTCCGCAACATTTTCACGGACGATTTCCAGGGGCAATCCCTTGCCCGTTACGCTGCCACCATCCTGGGCACGAAAAAGGTCGCCATTCTTTTCGACAACGACGACTACGGTCGAGGTCTCAAAGAGAGCTTCAAAGCCAAAGCCTCCCAGCTTGGCATGACCGTCCTCAACGAAACGGCTTACTCCAAAGACACAAACGACTTCCGCAGCCAGCTCACGACCATCAAAGGCTATAACCCGGAAATCATCCTTGTGGCTGGACTTTACAAGCATGCTGCGGTCATCGCCAAACAGGCGCGCGAACTCGGCATCGAGACGCCCCTGATCGGAGGCGACGGTGTTTTCTCGGAGCAGTATATCACCTTGGCCGGTCCTGCGGCCGAGGGAACCTACGTCTCGTGTCCCTTCCTCTTCGAGCTTGGAGGCGAGCGGTCCAAGAGCTTTGCCGAAAAATTCCGCGCTCGTTTCAACCGCGAGCCCGATGCTTGGGCCGCTCTGAGCTACGATGCTTTCCAGATTCTCGTCGAAGCGATCAAGGCAAAGGGCCCCACACGTGAAGGCATTCACGAGTACCTGAAAGGAATCAATTCGCCGGCGACGGCCTACGATGGTCTCACGGGTAAGACCTTCTTCGATGAAGAAGGTGACTGCCGCAAGCCCGTCCAAATGGCTGTGGTCAAGGGGGGCCGTTTTGTTGCAGCAGAGAAACAGCTTGGCGTGGAAGAGGACGAAACAGCAACGCAGAAAGCGGACGCCACAACATCCCACTAAAAGGACGCGCTTGGGGCGTGGGCCCCTGGAGCTGTTATCACATCCACGAATCGGGAGCAATCCGCATGGGAATTCTTCATGGCACGGCAACGTACCGAAAGTTTCGCGTTACCGACCCCCTGCCCAAAAGCTTTCACGAAAAGCTCGTGCAGGGACTCCAGCGCTATGGCTTTCGCGAAATCGACCCCAAGAAAAACCCCGAACAGAGCATCGGATGGGTCAACGCTGCCGATCCTTTTGACGCCGACCTCAATCTCGACAAAATCCTTTACGGCGATTGGGTGCTCATCGGCCTGCGCTGGGATCGCAAGTCGGTACCCGCGCTTTTGCTCAAAGCGCGTACAGCGGAAAGGATTCGGGCGGTCCTCGCCGAGCGCCGATTGCGCAAGCTTTCGCGCGAAGAGATTGCTCAAATCCGCATCACCGTGAAAGAGACGTTGCTAGCCTCGGTGGCGCCCACCACCGCTGTCTACGAAGTGCTTTGGCATCTCTCGTCGGGTCAGGTCTATCTTTCCACGCATGCGACCCGAGTCGCCGACAACTTCGTGGACCTCTTCGAGGAGACGACAGGGCTGGCCCTGGAGGAAGAAACAATCGTCTCGAGAGTCGAGGATTTTGCCGACAGAACAGGACACGATATCGACTTAGAAGACTTAGAGGAAACGGATCTGGCCAATCGGCGCTAGAAAGAAGCGATGGTGAGCGTGGAAGGAATCGAACCTTCGACCAACGGATTAAAAGTCCGCTGCTCTACCGCTGAGCTACACGCCCACCCTTCTGGCGCTGAGGCGGGGCATTCATGCGCGCCGGCGCCCATATCCGCTACAAATCCAGCCCTAAGCTATTCGGTGCGCGCGGTGCGCACGAGTGCCAACACTTCATCGTGAAGCAGGCCGTTCGTGGCGATGGCGCATTGATGATGTACGGTGGGCACGCCGTCGTAATCTGTGAAGCGACCACCCGCCTCTTCGATGATGGGTTTCACCGCGGCCAGATCCCAAAGCTCAACAATCGGATCCACCATGACATCGGCACGCCCTGTGGCTATGAGCACGTAACCGTAACAATCCCCCCACGTCCGCACCATGCGGGCCTGGCTGCTCAGTGCCTCCCATTCGCGCCCCCGCCCGTAGCGGTAACTGTTGGCAACGTCGGTGGTGAGCAGCAGAGCCTCATTCAGGTTCGCTGTCCGCGAAACGTGGCACCGGCGCCCATTCCACCAGCAGCCGCGCCCTTTCTGGGCCACAACGACTTCGTTCAGAGCGGGGATGGCAATGGCACCCGCCACCATTTCGCCCTCTTGCTCCACACCAACGAGCACGCCATAGAACGGCACACCGTGGATGAATGTCTTCGTCGCGTCGAGAGGATCAATGATCCAGCGGCGCGCGCTTTGCGCGTGCCCCGAAGTTCCGAATTCCTCTCCCAGCACAGCGTCTTCGGGAAACAGCCGATGGATTTCGCTTGTCAAAAACTCCTCACTCTCGCGATCAGCCGCGGTTACTGGCGAAAAGTCGCTTTTGCGTTCGATCTCCAGAGCCGTTTGGAAGTGGCGAAGCGTGATTTTGCCCGCTTCCGTCACAAGACGGGTGAGCACACCAATGAGATCTTCGTCCATTTACAGTCCTTTTTGTGTCCATGCTGGCCCCGAAGGCCAAAGAGACATTATTTTGCGGAGCATACGCCTTACGAGACCAATCCCAGCTTTTTCAAGGCCGAACGCACTCGCTCGCGATTTCCCTCGGAAAGAGGTGTGAGAGGTAGGCGGATTTCGGGACTCACCCGCCCCATCATGGCCAGCGCCGCTTTGACCGGAATGGGATTAGTCTCGCAGAAAAGCACGTCCATAAGCTCGTAAAGCTCGTAGTGGACGCGGCGGGCCTCATCCCAGTCATCCTGAAGGGCAGCCGTGACGAGCTGACTCATGTGACGCGGAGCCACGTTGGCCACCACACTGATGACGCCCTGAGCACCAAGCGCCATGAGTGGCAGCGTCATGCTATCGTTCCCCGAGAGAATCGCGATGTCGCAGAGGCTCGTGAGTTTCGAGACGTAATCGGTGCTGCCGCTGGCTTCCTTAATTCCGACGATGTTTGGGTGCTTGGCAAGACGTGCGACAGTCTCGGGCGCGATGCTGACGCCTGTTCGGGATGGAACATTGTAGACCAGCTGCGGCAATTCCACGGCGTCGGCGACGGCCATGTAGTGCGCATAAAGCCCTTCTTGAGTTGGCCGATTGTAGTAGGGCGTAATCAGCAAGGCGGCGTCCGCTCCCGCTTCCTTGGCGTGGCGCGTCAAGCTAACAGCCTCGGCTGTGGAATTCGATCCCGTGCCTGCGATGACAAGTGCGCGCTTCGCCACATACTTTACCGCTAATTCCACAACGCGGTGATGTTCCTCATGGGAGAGCGTGGCACTCTCGCCTGTTGTTCCACACGGCACGATGGCCGACGTCCCGTTAGCAATCTGCTCCTCGATGAGCTGTGCAAAGGCCTGCTCATCAATTTCGCCATTGCGAAATGGCGTCACGATTGCACACATGCTGCCGCAGAGATTCATCATCAGATCCTCACCATGGTGATAATTGACTAATTTGCTAAGAGTAACAGGGCCGATATAACTACCGCCAGCACACTTCCATTCGGCTACAAAAGGTCGATCTTCTGCGCAAGAAACTTCTTGGTCTCGTCAGTGTTATTGTTTTACAAAAGGTCAGTCGACGTACGAAGAAAGCGGGCATGTGAAATGTTAGGACGCTCTAAGTGCTCCACGAGCCAAGAAGTTGGGGGCATATTTTTGAGGTATTGCGACGCCATCCATGTTCAACGTGATCGGCATTGTAGCTAGCACCGTTCGCATTAGTGTTCCGTATGCGGCGGGGGCACTTGGCGGAACGCTCAGCGAACGCGGCGGTGTTGTGAATATCGCGCTGGAAGGCATCATGCTGACAGCTGCGTTCACTTTCACGACCACAAGCTGGTGGGTCCAGCAGGGCCTGGGCGCCCTAGACCCCGCCTGGATCAGCTGGGCCCCATGGTTTGGGCTCCTGGCTGCCCTCTGCGCAGGGGTTCTGCTTTCAGCTCTTCACGCTCTCGCCTGTGTCGTCTTCAAAGCCGATAATATCATATCAGGATTAGCGGTTAACATTTTAGCTCTTGGAGGGACGAATTTCCTTCTCAAGCGGATCTTTGGTTCGGCAAGCAATTCCGAGCGATGCCCCACCTTTTCCCAACTCTCGGTTTTTTCGAGCGACGGCGCCCTGGCGGCTCTCAATCAACTCTTTCATCCTGTCGTCGCTTTGACAATCGTCGCCTTTATTGGATCATGGTTTCTCCTTTTCCGCACGCGCTATGGGTTGCGGCTGCGTGCAGTGGGCGAGAATCCTGCCGCAGCCGATTCGCTTGGCGTCAACGTCGGGTTTTACCGCTTTACGGGCGTTCTCCTGGGCGGACTTGTGGCCAGTCTGGGTGGCGCGTGGCTCGCTGCGGATCAAGGACTCTTTTCCTCCAACATGACAAATGGGCGTGGTTACACTGCCCTGGCTGCGATGATTGTTGGGAAATGGTCTCCTTGGGGAGCTGCGGCAGCCTGCCTCATTTTTGGCGGAGCCGAAGCTTTTCAGAATCAGCTTCAGGTTTTGCGTCAGGGAGCGGCAGCGAGCGATTCCTGGCTTACCGCTCTCGCCGCGCACATCCCTAATCAAGCCATTCAGGCTATTCCTTACGTTCTCACGATTGTGGTGATCGCTGGATTCATTGGCCGAGCGACCCCTCCAGCGGCTGACGGCATCCCCTACGAGAAAGAGGGCGTCTAGCTAAAGGAGAGCTCTCGAATGTTTTTGGCACAATCTCCTGGCGAGAGGTGATGGCACGTGTCGGTTGACACCGTTCTCTTCGTCCTCGGAGCCGTCCTTGCTTTTGGCGGCTGGATTGCTCTGTGGTTGGGGACACGCATGCTCGCTGGCGCTTTCGGCCTCGGCTTCGGCTACGGCTTTGGTTTGGCGCTGGCGCTAGTCATAGGGCTTCCCCCAGCGACGGCGAGGCTCGTTGAGCTCGGCTGCGCCATGATGGGAGCCTTTGGCGGGATCCTTCTCATTCGAGCCATCAACTCTTTTCTCCTAGCACTGAGTGGTTTCCTCTTGGGAGTCCTGATTGGACGCCTCGCTTTGCAAATTCATGCCAGTTTGATTGGCCATCCTTGGGAGCTCTCGCCCACGAACGCCATTATTTTGGTCGGGGGTGGGGCAGTCGCTGCGCTCGTTGCGCTTTACTTGCGTCGCACCTTGGCCCTGGTGATCACAGCTTTTGTCGGCAGTGCTTTTCTTTGCGCCAGTATGGAGGCGCTCACAGCACTCCTTCCATGGTCGTTTGCCGGGCTCCTGGTCGCTTCGATGGCCGTGCAATGGTTTCTTGCTTCAGTTTTTCGACGAAGCAGAGGGCGTTCGGAGGAAGTTTCGGCGTGAATGATCTTGCCCCTTGAAGCGTAATTCGGCGCAGTGCTCGCGCCCAGCAAGCGCGGGCCCGTGGGAGGCGGAACGCAACGATTCCGCCGCTACGCACCACAAATTCAGGAGTCGAACCATGCCTAAGCACGGCAAGAAGTATCGCGCAGCTCTCGAGAAGTACGATCGGAACAAGGTCTGTTCTCTTCCCGAGGCCATCGATGTTCTCAAGAACATCGCCTTTGCGAACTTTAACGAGACAGTAAACCTTGATCTCAAGCTCGGCGTCGACCCGCGTCACGCTGATCAGCAGGTTCGCGGCACCGTCTCGCTCCCTCATGGCACCGGCAAGACCGTTCGCGTTGCCGTTTTCGCGAAGGGCGAGAAAGCAGCGGAAGCCGAAGCCGCTGGCGCCGATATCGTCGGCGCGGAGGATCTCGTGGCGAAAGTGGCAGGTGGCTTCACGGATTTCGATGCCGCTATTGCCACGCCTGACATGATGCGCGAAGTCGGAAAGCTTGGTAAGATTTTGGGTCCGCGCGGGCTCATGCCCAACCCGAAGACCGGCACCGTCACGATGGATGTGGGCAAAGCCGTCCAGGAGATCAAAGCCGGTAAAGTGGAGTTCCGTGTCGATAAAACCGGAAACGTCCACGTCCCCATCGGCAAGATCCAATTCGCGAAAGAACATCTCGTGGAGAACGCGACGGCTGTGCTCGATGCCATCGCCAAAGCTCGACCGGCTGCCGCCAAAGGAACCTACATGCGCAGCATTACGCTCAGCTCCACAATGAGTCCGGGCATCAAGGTGTCCTATTCGCCGACGACCGCAGCTTCTAAGTAAGCAAACACCATCGACAGCACACGTCTGGACTCAGCGACCAGACGCGTAATCCTTCGGCGATTGAGGCTAGAAACAGAACGGGCGGAGGTCATAAACCTCCGCCCGTCATGTTTGGCCTTGGAGCTCTCCTGCAGGCTAGCTTTGCGCGAATTACTGGGCTGCACGGATGAGCTTGCGAGCAATGAGCTCCTCCGCGATTTGCACTGCGTTGAGCGCGGCACCTTTGCGAAGATTATCGCTCACGATCCACATCTCGATACCGTTAGGATTCGAGATATCCTCGCGAATGCGTCCCACGTAAGTCTCGTCGCGCCCCTCCGCGTAGATGGGCGTGGGATAATCAAAGTTTTTCGGGTCGTCCACGACCACGACTCCAGGGGCCTTCGAGAGCAGCTCGCGAACTTCTTGCGCCGTGATCTTTTTGTGGGTCTCAACGTTGACCGCTTCACTGTGGCCCCGCAGCACTGGCACGCGCACCGTGGTCGCTGTGATCGCGATGCTCGGATCCTCGAGAATTTTGCGGGTCTCATTGACCATCTTCATTTCCTCTTTCGTGTAGCCATTCTCGAGGAATACATCAATGTGGGGCAGCACGTTGAACGCAATGCGGTGGGGGTAGACCTTGCACTCAACATAGTGCTTGCCGTCGAGCAGTTCGCGCGTCTGCCGCAAGCATTCGTCGATGGCTTTTTGCCCGGTCCCGCTCACCGATTGGTAGGTGGCGATGACTAGCCTCTTGATGCCGACGGCCCGATGAATCGGAGCCAGGGCAACGACCATCTGAGCGGTCGAGCAGTTCGGGTTGGCAATGATACCCTTATGCTTTTCCAGTGCGTGGGCATTCACTTCTGGCACAACAAGGGGGATGTCCGGCTCCATGCGGAAAGCACTCGTATTGTCCACGACCACCGCTCCTGCTTTCACCGCATGCGGAACAAACTCTCGCGATACCGAAGCCCCTGCCGATGCCAAAACAAGATCAACACCAGCAAAACTCTCTGGCGTTAACTTTTCGACGGGAATGAGTCGACCGCGGAAAGGGAACTTTTTCCCCGCCGAGCGTTCGCTTGCCAGAAGCTTGAGCGAAGTGCAGGGGAAATGACGCATCTCGAGCGTCCGCAGCATTTCCTGCCCCACAGCACCCGTCGCACCCATGATCGCTACGTTCAGTTGCATTGGCCACACCCTCTTTTGGTAAGAAGTTAGCGAAGGATATCGAACCCGCTTTTTTTGCCCGCAGGAGGGAAAACAGCGAGGCTTATCCATCGCTCTTGAAGCAAATGCGCTTTACTAAGCTAGAAGCATTGTGCAAGCAGTATTTTTGATTCGAACGAAAAATGAGGCGGGGATGCGTGAAAATGCGTCTATTTTTGCTATTCGGGATGATTGCTCTCGGGATGACCAGTGTGTGGGCGGAACCGTGTGCGTACAGTCTGCGCACGTCTCGACCGCAGGGACCTGAAGTCACTGGCAATTATGCTCGCCCCTATCTTTACTCGCCTGATACCGGCTGCTGGTATCCTGACCCCATGTACTACGTTGCCAAGGATGCACTGCGCCGCTGGAACGCGCGCCATCGTGGCGTCCAAGGCCCGATTCCCGAGAAGGTTGGCCCCCCCAAGCGTTATCAACCGGCTTTGGAGAAGTGAATTTCCTTTACCCGACCGCGAAGTCTCGAATGGGTTGAAGTGGGGCGTCTCTATGAGTTCTGCCTGAGTGTGCCACCAGGCCATTCGCTAGGCAGACCCTTGCTTCCAAGTTTGGATTCAATAGGGTGGCGGAGCTTGGTGGTTAAAGAAGAAGGGCTGCCCGCGAAGCCCTAAAGCAGGCAGCCCAGATATCCTGTTAGGTTCTCACTGAGTCCTAGTCTGGAATCGTGTTGAACGAGAAAATTTCGATGCGGTCGACCGTGAAATTGCCAGCCTCCAGATCCTTGTAGATGCTCGTGCTCATCGTGTCGATGAGATCGACTCCGACTTTGAGGTCGCGCAGCGAGGGCGCGTCGACGCCTGGCCCCGGCTGAGCACACAGACTCGGCATTTTTTCGCACAGCGAGCCTGGCACGTCCGGGCGGATCTCAGGATTCAGCGGGCTGTGCAGGATCACTGTGTACCAACCGCCTTTCTCAGTGCCGATCTTGTCGGGATTCATGCAACCGATACCTGGCAGGGCTTGCGAGCATAAAGCCACATGCTGCGGCGTGTTGATGGCCCATGCACCACCCACCTCATACTTCTGCACCCAGCCAAAGCGCAGTGTGCGCACGCGCAGCCGCAACTGCGGATTCAGATTCGACTGTTGTGTCGATGTGACGTGGAAACGCACCATATATTGCTTGCCGGGCTCAACGCGAACCCTCTGCGGACGCGGACCAGGACCCAGATCCACTTGGACCACACCGATGTGATAGCCATCGAAGTAGTTGTCGTAATCGGTGGAGTCGAGCGACAGTCCATTCCCATCTGCCCACACCAGCGGGACAAAGTCGTAGTTGTATGCGGGAATTGTTCCATCCCCAGTAATCTTGATCGAAACTTGTTCAACATTCGTCTCGGGATTGCTAAACGCGAAATCCCCAGGCGAGGGCGGCGCTGGCTCATACGTCTTCAGCCACGCCAGACCAGCTGTGGACGGTGTGAGCCAGCTGCGCGGATAGACCCCCATCGAGGACTCCGTGAGGTAGATGCCGCCATTATCTTGCGGATCCAAGCAGTAAGCTTCGAAACCACGTAAGATGCTCTCGCTCCACGGATTCATGATCAGCTGAGGCACATCCACAGGATCGAAGTCGACACGGTAGAGCGAAGGATTGCCCGGATCCGTCGATGGGCGCACGTCGAGCAGAACCGGCTCATCACCAGGTGAAGCGTTGACGTGTGAATTGACCTCAAGCATCGAGTTGACGGCGAATCGGTTGGCTACACGCAGACGGAAGTTGGGAATCGTGTTGAGCTGGGCGGGATTCGCCTGACCGGAAGCGTAAACGTAGAATTTGGCGCGCACGATCCTATTAGGACCAACATATCCGTAGGGCAGGCGGTTTGCGTCATCCGTAAACCATCCGCCGATGCGGTAACGGCTCGAAGATGCCGCCACGTGGACTCCAAGGGCACCGTTCTCTTCGTCGTAAACAAGCTGCGTGAAGTCCCCGGTGGAAGGCATGCGCGACATCTGCACCCACCCAAGAGGCGGCTGGGAGAAGTCCTCGGGGGGATTCTCGTCCACCTCGTAGCTGCACGTGACGAATCGCACGTCGTCGATAAACCACCCCATGCTCGGCGTGGCCCAATCGGTGCCCGCGCGGAAGCGAATCTTGATGCGTTTGCCCGCGAACGTCGTCAGATCGGCTCGGCTTTCAATGTAGCCCAGGCTCGAACCAACGAAGGCTTCACGTCCGGCAAGGGGATTGTGGTAGTTTAGCGCAATGTTGCCGCGGTAACCGTTGACGTCGAGATACGGCCCAAGATCAGTCCAAGTCGTGCCTGCCTCATCGGTAAGGTATTCAACCACGCCTCCGTCGTAGTTTGCCGGATAGGACTCGAATTCGTAATAATGACGGAAAAGCAGGAAAATGGGCGGTGTTGTGGGGAGAGAAACATATTCAGTCATCTCGAGGGAAGAATCCGATGGCTGCGACCAACGACCGCCCCAAGCATTGAGAGTTCCGCTGTAGGGGGCCTGCCCGGAAGGCGGTGGCGGATAGAACCACGTGCATGTGCCAAAGTCGGTTGTTGTGGTCCATCGCTCGACAGCTGGGTTTTCAAAATCATCGAACCAGAACTCCTGAGCTGTCAGGTCATCGCTGCACGGCGGTGTCTCTTGCTCAATCTGACATTCGTCAGGAATGCCGTCGGGTTGGGTATCCTGGCTCACGCGGGCGGCAATGTCACATTCATCGGGGACCTCATTGTAGTTGCAGTCGGGAGAGATGTCCTCCGCAAGATCACATTCATCAGGGTAGTCATTTTCGTTGCAATCTAGGGAATCTCCCCTAGCGACGTCGCACTCATCGAGAACGGTGTTGCTATTGCAATCTGTGGAAGTGCCCTCCTCGATGTCACATTCGTCCGGGACGCCGTTGCCGTTACAGTCGGAGGAGACCTCCGCTGCGATGTCGCATTCGTCGGGCACTCCATTGCCGTTGCAATCCTTCGATGCTCCACTCGCCAGGTCGCACGAATCGGGGATGTTGTTGCCGTTGCAGTCTTTTTCCGGATTAGGAGTGAGGTACGAGATTCCCACCTGCAGGTAGCTGCTTTCGCATCGCGGCGCGATGTTGGGCCCAGGCACAAACTTGAAATAGTGAGAGTTGTTATTGAAAACTGTTTCGTTGAGGAGGAAAGGTTTCATCCCTGAGCCGCATGGCCCGCTTCCCATGCGGATGAGTACGCTCCCCACTTGGATGGACCGAGGAGTTCCAATGTAGACATCAATTCGATGGTTGAAATTAAGACCAAAACTGCCGTTGCCGTAGAAGTCCATCCGGATCTTGCTGCGCGCTCGCGTCGTGTCGCTGTCGCGGAAGTCGAACTCAGCCGGCGGTTGCTCAGCATCGAATGGGGTGTAGACGGGCGTCATCGTCGTCACGCAATCGTTCGCATCACATTCGTCCGGCAGGCCATTCGCGTTGCAGTCCACCGAGGTTTCATCTCTCAGATCGCAGTCGTCCGGAATCCCGTTGCAATTGCAGTCGGGTTCACATTCGTCAGGTATTCCATTGCCATTGCAGTCGTTGCTGAACTTGTCCGCGCCGTAAATGGCGACATCATCGATAAACCACCCCAGAAATCCGTTCTCGAACTCATCTTTACTGTCGAAGACGAAGCGGACCTTAATCTTCTTATTCCGGAAATCGTAGAGAGGGACCGAGAGCTCCTGCCAAAAAGGCGCACTTTCTCCCTTTCCATCATAGACCGTTCTCCACGTTTCGCCGTCATCGTCCGAGACTTCTACCCTCCAGACGTCGACACCTGCCACGCCCTCAGTCTCAATCCAGTTCCACCAGACAAGCTCGCCCCCCAGCGCTGGAATTGTCACGGAGGTGATCATCTCCAAAACCCCGACAGTGCGGGCACCAATATTGTAGTCACAGTGGTCCTTGTCGCGGTTGTAGGCAGCTCGGTAGTCAGACGGTGGATCTTGCTCGGGTGGAGCTTCCTCCAAGCACTCTGTTTTATCCGAGCGCCAAAGGCCTGTCATGATCCACCGATCATCGATCTTGTCGCGTTCAAAATCATCGAAGAAAAGTCGGGTGGCTCGGGTGTTCGTCGTAAGGTCTTCAGCATCCGGTTTTCCATTCATGTTGCAATCGGGACCTTCGCCGTCGCCGCCCCGCACGGGTTGCGTCCCGCAAATCATCATCGTAAGAATGCTTGCCACGGCAGCGACCGAGGTCGCGCGCAGCCTCTGCCACCACTTTCTTGACTTCATTTTATCTGACTCCCTATGAGCTGGACACTCATCCTGGCAATTCATCGATCAGCAAAACTTAGGAGCATTGTCCATCAGTCCAACGCGTTTTCAATAGAATCTTATGGGGCGTTCTTGCAGGGATGCCACAATGAAACGATAAATGCACTCCTCTCCGGGCCTAGGGGTCACAGCTCCCCGGCGTTCCGCCCACCCGAAGGCTGGGATCACGTATTTTCAGTGCAGCGACGATACAAGAGGCCCGCCCATTTCGTGGCTCAATCCGGAATCTGATTGAATGAGAAGACCTCAATCCTATCCAGCGTGAAGTTGCCGGCCTCGAGATAGGCATTGACGCTCGGGCTCATCGTATCGATCATGTCGAATGCCACCTTGAGATCTCGAAGCGAATTCCCCGGCACGCCTGGCCCTGGCTGGGCCATGAGATTCGGCATGCGTGCCTCAATGGACCCCGACATATCGGGCCGGATATCGACATTGAGCGGCGAATGCATGATCAAAGTGTACCACCCGCCGGGCTCTCCGCCAATCTTGTCGGGGTTCATGCATCCGATCCCCGGCAAGGCCTGTGCTGTGAGTGCGCTGTGCTGCGCACTGTTTACTGCCCACGCGCCGCCGACCTCATATTTTTGTGTCCACGCGAAGCGCACGGTGCGCGCACGCAAGCGCAGCTGCGGATTGAGATTCGATTGCTGAGTCGACGTCACATGGTAGCGAATCATGTATTGCTTGTTCGGCTCGATGCGTACTCGTTGGCCAGCTGCGACGTCAGGTGAGAAGTCGAGCTGCACCACACCAACTCGCACTCCGCCTTGATTGTCGAAGGTTGTCGAGTCGAGCGTCACGCCCCACGGTCCAGCAGACACCTGCGGATAGATAGAAGAATCCTTCGTCGGGAAATCGCCTGGAGCCCCACTCATCACAAGACTATAGCGATCGAGGTTGGTTCCGCTCTTTGTCGGGTCGAGATCTCCGGCGTTTGAGCCCGTTGGCGCATACGTCGCAAGCCACATGAGCCCAGACCCAGCAACCGACACTGCTGCCTTGGGATAGACACCAATCGACGACTCTGTCAGACACACATAACCGTTGTCTTGGGGATCCAGCGCGTAGATCTCGAATCCCCGCGTGATGCCT
>FWWL01002631.1_pt1 | contig 35741 bp, 29 predicted proteins | sample 2228331 | NCBI WGS metagenome assembly FWWL01 (sample SAMEA103939775, study PRJEB20133) | metagenome
GATTGACGGTTGATCTTGATTTATCGTATATGTCTTTTCCCCGTACTCCATCGTAATATTCCTCGTCTCACTATCATACGTTACGATTGCACCGAGTGCTTCGGCTGTCGCGGCTAGTGGAACCCATACTCGTGCCATTTTAGAATCAAGGTACGGCGGAGAATCGGTTAACAACAACTCCCCGTTATACTGAATCTGGAGAGGAGTTACGTGTACTACCTTTACTTGTTTATCTATCGCTACTACGTATCTACTTTCACTTAACGGATTATAACGTTCTACGTTGGCACAACCGCCACAGTTGTTTACATATGGTTTGGTGTTGATTAGCGCTTGGGAAGTAACTTGACTAAAAGATCCATCCAACCAATTCCAAATCCCATAATTTTGAAAGATGAAACTTTTTCCTTGATCTAAGGAAATCAGCCCGTGATGCCAATCTTCTGCTAGTACAGGAGAAATATCGGTCAGCTTGATCTCCTTCGTGATAACGCCTTGTTCATCGTAGACCGTGACAACCCCATTGTTATAAAGTCCAAGCTTACCTTCAGCAATAGGAATAATTTGACTACCATCATTTGTCTTTACCGTAAGCGTATATAGGAGTGTATAGTCCACCGGATTTAACGCCAATACCTTAACTTCGGTATTCATCAGTACTTTTACATACAAAACTCCTCCGCCATAAGCGACATTGAGGATATATTTAACCGGATTATCATCCGTTGAGTAGGTTGAAACATCAATTGTTTTCATTACCCCTTGTTCATTGAATGAGACTAAATGAGTAGAGTGGTAATCTACCGGAACGATTATCCCTCTAGGGTTTACGATCTCTTCTACGATGTCATCAACCGCAATACCCCAGAAGGTATCGTTCTCATCTTTCGTTAATGCACGTAGCCCTTTCATCTGAATCGGCCGTTGTAAAATAGTTGTCGGGTTTTTAGGAACTTCTATCGTTTTCGTCAGCTTCCCTTGCTGGTCCAATAGCATGATACGATCATCTGGGACTGCCTCGCCTTCCGTTACCTTTCTACCATCTGTATCGCTTATAAACACACCAACTGATCCGTCCCAGAAATTATGAGTAGATCGAACAGACAGTCCTTCTGGTACGTTATAGGTTTCGAGTGTTGTATTCTTTCCTACAACCGTGCTGTAATCCAATATTGAAGCGATCGGAATGGACATAGCGAAAGAGTGTAATGGCATGGAAATCAATAAGACTAATTTAAAAACTAAAAATGATACTTTGTTCTTCATTTATTCCACCTCTACTATTCAGCCTTCATAAGAATAATAGACGTAATGAAATTGCAGAATGTTACACTTTATTATGAGAATTAAATTAGAATTAATTGTTATGACTTTCTAAATTAAAAATAGTTTTAAGCCTTACTAATCCTTCACAAGGTTGATACCACTGATTTCTTGAAGGATGCGGCACCCCATCAATCACCTTCCACCCGCTACCCATAACCCCTGCAAGATTAAAGAAAGTAGAGGCAAACTTACCACACGGAATAAGATAGCAATCCTTATTTATAAGTTGGTTAAGCTCTTGATGAAACATCGAGCGTAACATCTCTCTTCCTTCGTTCCATTCTGGAATCTTATACTTTTTCGACAAGTATTTCACCCTTAATCCTTCTAGCATATCGAGAAAAGGTTGTTCTTCGCATTGAATCTCAGGCGAATAAGCTGACGCCTGCATCGGGATATTGCATACGTTGAGTAACCCGATCTGCTTCAGCCTTGAATCTAGTATATAATCTGCCTCTGCAGTTAACATAAGTTTACCTAAAGGCTCTTCTCGTTTCCCCTCAAACAATATTTTAGTCATCATTTTACCTGAAGGTCCTGCAACAGGTACTCCATATTTCACTTCTTGAACATGAGGAGACTCCAATATAAAAATATATTTCGCCTCTTTTAAATTGATATTACGGACATAGTAGTCTTGGGACAATTTATTGTATATGTTCTATAGTTAGTTATAAACAGTCACGTTATTCCTCCTACCATTTCTATCACGTCTATTGAAAAAGTTAAGATTAGATTAAGATTATACCATTAATAAATAGACATTTTTTGGGCAAAAAGGTATAATTTTATCAAAATATCGTTTTGAAAGGATTACATAATGAACGCAATCAACCCAGTACCAGTAAAACCCATTGCTTTTCAATTGTTAAGAAGAAATACTATCTTTCGCAATTATTGGTTCGCCCGTCTCGTGTCCATGATCGGAGATCGATTCTATTTTCTAGCATTGCCGTGGCTTGTGCTCGAAATTACGAATGGTTCTGTAATCAGTACGTCTATCACTCTAGCACTTGAAATGATTCCCTTACTCATCACATTACCATTTATGGGAGTAGCGATTGATCGCTTTGAACGACGTCGTCTCATGTTAATTGCTGACGTAGCAAGAGGAATCATAATGGGAATCATATTTATTCTTATTTTTACTAATACCATTTCTGTTTACTATGTTTACATTGCCGCGATGCTTATGTCAATTCTATCTCAAATGTTTGACACAACTTCCCAATCGTATTTGCCTCGTATCGTTGAAAAACCTGATTTACTTGAAGCGAATGCGAATGTTATGTCTGTATCTTCTTTTTTAAGTACGGTCGGACATTTAATTTCCGGGCTCGTTATTATCATTTTTACCGTAGCAGGTTCGATTATTATTAATAGTCTTTCATTCTTTCTATCTGCGCTATTATTACGTAACCTTCCTACAGCAACAGGAGCAACGGGTAATACAAACTTCAATGATAAGTGGGGTCAAATCAAGGAAGGTTTCCGTTATCTCGTAAAGCATGAAACTCTTTTTTCATTAGCTATTTTCACCGCTCTGATGAACTTAGCAATTACAGGCACACAGAGCTTGTTTATTTTCACAAGTAAGGAAGTTTTGGATTTAACTGCAGCAGAAACTTCGTTGATTTTTATGATCGGAGGAATTTTTTCCTTTACGGCAACGTTATTGGTTAAACGAGTAGGGAAAAGGTTAAATAAAGGACAGATGATTCGATTTGGTAGTCTAGGCGTCTTCATTGCTTTACTTATTATCTGGTGGAACCCGTCATTAATTAACTTAATTGTTGGATTTAGTATATTGATCTTTATTGCTGCCTTCGTTATGGTGAGTATGGCAACGTATCGTCAAGAAATCATACCTAACGAATTAATGGGCCGTGTTAGTGCTTCATATCAATTGTTTACACTTTCTACTGCTCCGATTGCCATTATTGGCGGGGGCTATTTAGCTTCCGTAACGGAAGTTAAGACGGTTTTCTTAGTGGCTGCGTGTATTATTGGATGCAATGTGTTATTCGCTTGGTTTGGTAAGATTCGACTCGTGAAATAGAATGAAGAAAAAGTGCCTATCGCATAGGCACTTTTTCTATTTTTAATTATTTCCTATTATGATCTTCTTATCTTCTACGATCTAATGCTTGTCGAATACGATTTTGTAATTCTCCCTTTGATACTCCATGCCTACGAACTATTGTGAATCGTACGTATTGCTCATCCAGGTCAAGTGCCTCTTCGAACATTCCCATTAAACCGCGCGCTTTCTTGTCTACTTGCATGTATACTTGGACGTGTTCTTCGTCAGCTCGGAACATTAACTCAATTTCATCTAATTCTCCACGAAATAATCCACTTGGCTTAAACTCAAATTCTTGCACAAATGGTGCGACATGACGGAATTGTTTCTTATATTCACATATCCCACTGCGGTGTGTTTGACGGAATCCCATCTCTTCTAATTCCTCAAAAAGAGCCGAAACAATCGGTCCAGGCAAGACCGTAACAGGGTCTAAATCACTCGGATCAATCGCCATTTCAATGTCCAATCCTGTGCTTACATAAACCTTCTGTGTTCCAACTGATAGAGGAGTGTGGTAAGGGATTACGAACTGGAACGGAATGACGATTTTCTCTCCGGGCTTAATGACGAGTTGATTTGCCAACCTATGTGATACTAACACTTCTTTATAACGGCTTTTGGAGTCATTTACTTCCTTTTCATACTCGGTAAACAGATTCATATAGATTTGATTTATCGATTGTTCCACATTACCGCCTTGAATATGTACTTCACCTACAAGCTCTTCTCCTACTCGAACTTTTGAATTCGCTAGTTTCGTATCCACCTTCGCAGAACCAATCCCGATACTTGATAGAATTTTATTGAACATGTACCCACTTCTCCCTTCATCATTACTTATTATTACGATTGGGAATGAAATTGGTTTCGCTCACTTGAAAAATTTCGTATTCCTAGTCCCAATATGGCGGATACACCATATAAAGCGGCAGCAGTAAGATAGGCAATTGAGACGCTGAATTGCTCTGCGATCATCCCCATGAATAGAACAGCAACTCCAAATAACGCATATATAAGCGTATCCCTTGCTGCATTGACTTTGGCAAGCTTGTTCTCATCAACTGTTGTCTGAATCAATGTGATCTGTGCAATGTCTCTCATTTGATATGCCGGTCCCATAAATACGCAAAGGAGTACTGCAATAATAGGAATCGGAATAATGGCAAACATAGCAGTGAAAACGGCCATTAATGAGCCTCCAATAACCATTCCCCAACCGAGATTGGCTCGAAGCCATTTCGATATCGCGATCGCGATAAATCCCCCTGCAATCGTCCCGACATAGTAACCTGAATTCAATATCCCCCACCACGTTTCATCTTGATGTAGGAACTCTTGGACAAATACGAGCATGATCGCCGCGGTCCATCCTCCATTAGCTATTGTTTCTACAATATCCATTATCATCGTTCTTCTAATGGCCGGCTTTGCAGCGATTACCGCCCATCCTTCTTTCATTCGAACAAACCATGGTAGTTTATCCTTATGTATATCCTTTTTCTTTATCGGTTCAACTCGTATGAAAGAGAACAATAGTGTAGAGATGATAAAAAGAGCAATGGTTAGGAAGAGTGCAATAGAACTTTGCAACATTGCTACGATAACTCCTCCAAGTGTATAACCGGATAGATACACAACTTGGTTCGTTGTAGATAAAATGCCATTCGCTTTAACTAAGTCCGTTTTCTCTACTATTCTAGGAATTAATGCACTGCGTGCTGGTCCAATCCACCCGTTTAAGAATGAAATGATCGTGACAAAAATAAAAGTCCAATAAATATGGTCTATTAACCAGCCGACGGATAAAGTGAGTATAACCAACCCTATCGTTTTTGCAGACTGGAAATAAACCAGCATGGAGCGTAAGGGTAGGCGATCGATAACGGCTGGTGCAAGAAGTCCGCTAATTAATTGGGCACCTGATGCAAAAAATGGCACGAGTGCTGTACTTGCAACAGACCCAGTAACATTATATATAAGTGGAATGAGAGCGACGATGTAAAGTACATCACCGAAAGTAGCCAATGACTGACCAATCCATAGACTTCCGAATGACCGAGTGATTGTTACTTTCCGTATTTTTGCCATGTTGACATCCTCCATTTGTTTACCACGCTACTTTTTATACTTATTAATATATTTAGTATTGTATTGGAGTGCAGTTCATTCGTCAATTCTTTTTTCACAGCCGTTTTCGCCCATTTGTTGTTTTTTACTTTTCCATCTATTAACATTAGGGGAAAAAGTAAGGGTGGATTATTATGGCGACAATAGAAGATTTTCTGAAGTTGGATATACGAATTGGTACGATTATTCAAGCTGAAATTTTCCCTGAGGCACGTGTCCCTGCCTTAAAGTTAGAAATCGAATTTGGACCGATCGGAATAAAACGATCGAGTGCTCAAATCACGAAGCGTTATGTTGCGGAAGAACTTATCGGGAAACAGGTCGTAGCCGTGGTCAACTTTCCTCCGCGCCGTATTGCAGGCTTCGAATCGGAAGTACTTGTACTAGGAGGCATGCCGGAAAAGGGGGATGTTGTTTTATTAAGACCAGATCAGGTCATTCCAAATGGAACCGTTATCGGATAACATTTACATTGTCGTTTAAACGCAAATCCGCTAAGATGATGAAGATAAAGAGATGTGAAGTTTAGAGGAGTTGAACACCTAAGAAATGCTGAAAACAGATAAAGACAACACTATTAAACTTAGTCTTTTCGCCATTACATGGCCATTATTTATAGAACTATTCTTAAATATATTGATGGGCAGTGCGGATACGTTCATGCTCAGTAAAGTTTCTGACAATGCCGTAGCCGCTGTCGGGGTAGCGAACCAAATCATCTTCTTTTGTATCGTGTTATTTGGCTTTGTCGCCACGGGAACGAGCGTCGTTGTTGCTCAATATTTAGGCGCGAAAAAACCTGTTGAAGCGAGTGGGGTTTCTGCCGTTGCCATCTCCCTTAACTTCATTTTCGGTATTTTCATTAGCTTACTCGTCGTTCTATTCGGTGATGAAATACTAAAACTACTTAATCTACGATCTCATTTGTTGGATATGGGTCAATCTTATTTAATTATTGTTGGTGGTTCGTTATTCATTCATTCACTCGTATTGACCATTTCGTCAATTGTTCGTACGAACGGCTTTACACGGGATGCGATGTTTGTCTCGATGGGAATGAATGTGTTAAACGTGATTGGTAACTACTTATTTATTAATGGAGCTCTTGGTTTTCCACAATTAGGGGTTACAGGGGTCGCCATCTCTACAGCTGTCAGTAAAGCGATTGGGTTAATCATTCTTTTTGTTATTCTTTATCGTCGAATTGAAGCGAAACCCGAGTGGAAAGATTACGTTTCTTTAAAATTTGACTATATTAAAAAAAAAATAAAAATCGGTCTACCATCTGCCGGAGAACACTTATCCTACCAATCTAGTCAAATGTTGATTACTGTATTTATCACATTATTAGGTACAGCAGCCATAGCAACACGGGTATACACGATGAACATAATGATGTTTATTCTTCTGTTCGGATTAGCGATGGGGCAGGGAACACAGATCATTGTCGGTCATATGATCGGGGCAGGGCAAAGGCAAGATGCCTACGAACAATTACTTAAAAGTTTAAAATGGAGTTTTCTCATTACGATCGGTGTCGTATTAATATTTGCCTTCTTTAGAGAAGGTTTACTAGGCATCTTTACGAATGACGCCGATATTATTGCAACAGGCTCCGCTCTACTATTATTTTGTATTATTTTAGAACCCGGGCGAACGTTTAACTTGGTCGTGATTAGTTCATTGCGTGCGGCTGGTGATGCACAATTCCCGGTGATAATTGGAATACTATCAATGTGGGGGATTAGTGTTCCCGTCGCCTACTTCCTCGGAATTCATATGGGTTATGGGTTGTTAGGGATATGGATCGCCTTTGCGATTGATGAATGGATTCGTGGCATTCTCATGTATGTACGTTGGAGAAGTCGAGCGTGGGAAAAGAAAGCTCTTGTTAGTCAACAAGAAGTGGTTAAACGATACTAAATACAGTGAAGTGTCCATTAAACAAGGGCTTCTGTCATGTAAATCTGACAGAGGCCCTTTCACTGTTTTATATTATATAATAATTACGCATGAGAACGTGATTAGGTTTCAGCGTATGTTACTCTATGAATCTTCTCTTCATTTCAGGAGTCGGTATCATACACTGCTCTTGCTTACCAAACCATTTATACCGGTTTCGTGCAATGATCGAATAGAAAAAATCCCTGATTGGTTGTGGGATAATAATGAAGGCATATAATAACGACCAGAATCCATTCAGTTGTCGACATATCTTCAAAGCTGCAGATGATTTCATGAATAAATGATAGTGGTCAACGACAATTAACGTATCGAACTGATTCGTGTTAATGTCATGTTTTTCTAAAATCGATTGCCCGTATGATGATTGTAACGATGCGAATAAGAACTTTCCTTTTGGATCCCGTTTAATAATAAATTGAACGAGCGAATTGCATAAGTTACATACTCCATCAAAAAGGATGATTGGTTGTGTATTCACATCTTTAGTCAATGGGATTACCTCAATCCGTGATAAATTGATTTTCTTTCATTATACCAAAGCATATAATGAACGAGTATATTTACATTCGATTTTTAGGGAGACGGTTATTGTGAGTCAACGAACGATTACCTATGGTCAGGGAATTGCGTTATATATTGGAGCGGTACTCGGTTCAGGAATTCTTATTCTACCAGGTTATACAGCCGATTTAGCAGGTCCTGCCTCGATTTTATCTTGGGCAATACTATCTCTATTGAGTATTCCACTTGCCTATACATTTGCTAGATTAGCTCTGAAATATAAGGACTATGGCGGAGTAGCTACGATCGTGCAGAACGCATTCGGATCTGTATGGGGTGCGTTAGTAGGCTGGTTCTTCTTCGTATGGGTAGCAACAGGACAGGCTGTCGTCGGATTAACCGGAGCTAGCTATTTAGTAACGGTATTTCATATGCCTGAGTTTTTTCTCTATTTCTTCGCCTTTATGTTTCTTGCTATTGCTTTAATTACGAATCTACTAGGAATGAAGGCAAGCGGGCTAGCTTCGTTACTGCTTAGCGGTGTTGTACTCGTTCTTCTTATTTTCACGATTGGTTTTTCCCTACCAAATATGGAGGCTATCCATTTCGACCCCTTTGCTCCTAATGGTATAAAGGGAATCGGACAGGCTTGCGTACTCATTTTCTGGGCTTTTTTCGGGTGGGAAAGCATTACTCACCTCGTTCCCGAGTTTCGGAATCCAGAGCGTGATGTGATGCGGAGCACGTGGGCTAGTGTGTTTTTAATCGGAGCTATCTATACTCTATTATCTTTAGTAACAGTTGGAACTCACACGTATGGAGATGCAGGAAAAGCTGCACCGCTTGCTGTGTTGATGAGTAAGACAATTGGGGTAAGTGCTGGCTTTGCAACTGCCGTAATCGCCTGTATTGTTTGTGTTGGTACGCTTAACGTATTCCTTGCCAGCTCATCACGACTTGGATACGCGTTAGCAAAAGAGCGTAAGTTTCCGAGCTGGTTTGAGCGTATGAGTAATCGCGGCGTTCCTTACCGTAGTGCCCTATTTTTATTTAGCACGAATACGATAGTGCTTATATTAGCTTATGTTTTCACCTTGTCTATTGATAAGCTCATTCTCGTGCCGACGACGTTAGGCATTATCGTATATATTATCGGATCACTCGCTTGTGTAAAGCTTCTTTGGAACGATCGAATCGGACGAATATCGGCATTAATTGCCTTTGTTTGTTGTTTAGCGGTTGCACCCTTTGCTTCAGGGTACTTGATTGTTCCTGTTATTGTTACAGTAGGTTGTTTGCTATATTTGCGTTATAGGAAAAGAATAGAAAAATAGTTGTATTATTAGAAAATTCAACATATAATGATAATGAAATTCTAACCGAAACGTTTTGGAGGAATCTATGGCCACGATTAAAGATGTAGCAAAAGCTGCTGGGGTTTCCATTACGACCGTTTCCAGGGCATTAAATGGCTATAGTGACGTAAGTAAGGCAACGAGGCATAAAATAGAGATCATTTCACAACAATTGGGATACAGCCCCAACATCGCAGCTAGAAGTCTCGTTGTTAAAAAAACAAAGACGCTTGGACTTCTCCTCTCCGGCATCACGCAAACAAGTGCTAAAGATAATTTCGCTTTTGAAGTTTTATGCGGAATGAACGACCGTGCAGGTGAACTAAATTACGATCTCGTTCTTTTTAGCACAACGCCTAAGAAGCAAACGGTAAAATCATATAAAACGTTGTGTAAAGAACGTGGCGTTGATGGCGTCATCATTATGGGAATTCGGATGGATGATCCCTATTTGCAAGAGATTGTGTCTTCTCCCATTCCCTGTGTATTAATCGACTTACCGTTGGATGGAAAGAATGTTGGTTTCGTTACATCAGATAATGTATCAGGTGCAAAAAAAGCAACACAATCATTAATTGAAAATGGTCACGTTAAAATTGGCATGATTAATGGACACTTACAAGCAGATGTCAGTATAAAAAGGTTGCAGGGTTATAGAGAATCCCTAAAGGACGCTGGAATTTCTTTTGATAAATCTCTCATGATTGAAGGCAATTTCACGGAAGACGGTGGGGCGCAGGCAGCGTATAAGTTGATGTTTAATCACCCTGATTTAACCGCAATTTTTTGTGCGAGTGACCTCATGGCACTCGGAGCTATGCAAGCGATTCTAGGCTTAGGTAAAAGAGTTCCCGAGGATATCTCAATTATTGGATTCGATAATATTATCCTTTCTAATTATTGTTCACCTAAATTGACTACGGTAAATCAAAACAAATACCAGATGGGCTATACAGCCGCTCAAATGCTTGTCGACATGCTTGAAGGAAGAAAAATACAACACCACTTATCCCTTTCAACTGATTTGATTATGAGAGATAGCGTACATAAACGCACATAATTTTTTTTGATGAATATCCGAAACGTTTTGGAAAACGAATAATATATTTTGTTTACTAGAGTATCGATAAAAGGTGAGTGACTGTATGGACTATTTAGTTATAAAAGAAAATGATTTATTCCTGTTATCAAATAAGAATGGTGACATTGAAGCTGGAAATCCGCACGGACATGGACTGTATTCAAAAGATACTCGTTTTTTAAGTCAGTTTGGACTTTTGATTAATGGTAAAAAACCTATTCTCCTTATATCGGAAGACGATCGTAATTATTATTCTACCGTTCTATTAACGAATCCTCATATGGAGCATAACGGGGATATTGAGTTGTGGAGAGAATCCATTCAAATTAAACGTGAACGATTTATCCATGCCGATATTTTATATGAAAAAATAAATTTGACGAATTTTTCTCCTAAAACTGTGTCGTTCTCTCTTTCCATTTTATTCGATGCTGATTTCGCAGATATGTTTATCGTAAGAGGCTACCAGAATGGAACAGTCGGTAGGAAAACAGGTTCCATTATTGGCGACCGTCAAGTCATAATCGGTTATGAAGGGGCAGATCAAATCAATCGGGCGACAAAGATTATTTGGGACATGGATGCTATATCTCATACGGATAATCAAATCAATTTCAATTTTCAGCTTAACACCCAAGAAATGAAAGCGGTTACTTTTCAAATTATCCCCATGGTCGATGGCATCGGTCCATCAATTTCTACGGCTGAGGATGCCTTAAAGGATTTGCAGCAGTCGTATCGCGATTGGAACAGTTCCGTCACACAGATTGAGAGTGATCACGCTTTGTTTAGTGCCTTATATAGTCGAAGTGTCCAAGATTTACGCGTCCTTCTAACAGATGTTGGTTATGGGAACTTCCCTGTTGCTGGACTTCCTTGGTACGCGGTTCCGTTCGGTCGAGATAGCCTTATCACGGCGTTACAAATGCTTTCTCTTCAACCCGAGGTAGCGAAAGGTACTCTACTTACGATGGCTGCCTACCAAGGTCAAAACGATGATCCTTGGAAGGATGAACAACCAGGTAAGGTCATGCATGAAATTCGTTATGGAGAGCTAGCAAGTTTAAATGAAATCCCCTTTACTCCATACTACGGAACAATCGATGCAACACCATTATTTCTACTATTAGCTGCAGAATATTTCAATTGGACCTACGATACTGTAACGTTAACAAGCTTGCTCCCACATATTGAAAGGGCTCTCGATTGGATTCAACAATTTGGTGATCTCGATGGGGATCACTTCGTTGAGTACCACCAACAATCGTCTAAGGGGATCGCGAATCAAGGCTGGAAAGACTCAAGTGATTCGATCGTCCACAGCAACGGAGACTTTGCAAAATCACCAATCGCACTTGTTGAGGTTCAGGGTTATGTGTATCAAGCAAAAGTAAAATTGTCACCCATTCTAAGACTTCTTGGTAAAGTAGACCTTGCTGACCAACTTAAAGAACAAGCCCAACAATTGAAGGTGCAATTCGAGTCGTCATTTTGGATGCCTGAGGAGAATTACTATGCCATTGCCTTGGATAGAGATAAGCAACAGGTGAAATCAGTTACTTCTAATCCGGGGCATCTCTTAATGTCTGGAATGCTTGATGAAGTGAGAGCGAAGTATGTAGCCGAACGATTAATTAGTAAAGACCTATTTAGTGGTTACGGTATCCGTACCATGAGCTCGGAATCTGCAGGGTATAACCCGATGAGCTACCATGATGGAAGTATATGGCCTCACGATAACTCCATATCATTACTAGGACTCAGTTTACTAGGATATAAGAATGAAGCGAATCACATTATCGAAGGACTACTTGAGTCTGCTAGGTCATTTGAATCGTGGCGACTTCCTGAACTTTTCTGTGGATTTGATAAGGAGAGTGGGCGACCTGTTCCTTATCCGGTAGCCTGCTCACCACAAGCGTGGGCAGCAGCTACTTCAATCGTGTTCCTTCAGACGATGTTAGGATTAAGAGTGGATGCAATAAGTAAGGAGATTCACCTTGACCCCTTCCTTCCCAATGGAATGGATCATCTTTACGTGAATCATATGAAGATCGCTTCCGGGGAACTGGAACTAATCGTGAATCAAATTGAAGAAACAAACATTAAAACGATTATTCTACATAACACATCGGGCTATAAAGTGATTATAAAGGGAATCCGTGCTGATGCACTTTCCAATAAATAAACAATTTGGGGGAATGAAAATGAAGTTTAAGAAGCTCATAACGACTGGAGTTGCTCTCGCATTCTTAGCAACTACCGCCTTAACTGGTTGCGCCACTGGAGGCAAGGTTGAGAATGTAACGATTACACTTAATGGGTGGGGAAGTTCACCAAAAGAAACAGAACTGTTCAATCAAGTGTTAGCAGGCTTCAAAGAAAAACATCCGAACATTACAGTGAATTTCGAAGTCATTGCTGAGCAGTACATGGATGTGATTAAGACACGATTAGTTGGTGATGAAGCAGGGGACGTATTCTTTCTCGATGCTTTCGAAGCTCCCGCGTTAATGGCTCAAGGAGTTTTAGAGCCATTGGATAAGTATGTAAAAAAGGATTTTGATGTTGAGGATTTTGAAGAACCCCTTCTTCATGCATTTAAGGATGGAGATAAAACCTATGGTTTCCCTAAAGACTTCTCTACTTTAGCTTTGTTTTATAATAAAAAAGCTTTCGAAGAAGCGGGAATTACAGCGCCTCCTAAAACATGGGATGAATTAATGGCTTACTCTAAACAACTGACCGTTGATAAAGACGGTGATGGTACACCCGATCAATATGGATTAGGCGTAGCGCCAGAGCTTGCTCGTCAATTTTTTATGGTTCAAGCTAATGGTGGTGAAGTTGTTAGTTCGAAAGAGATGGCTGCATTCGCTACGCCTGAAGGACTATCTGGACTACAGTTGGTTATCGATCAGAGGCTTAAGGATAAAACATCTGCTCAACCTTCCGATGTAGGCGCTGGTTGGGGTGGAGAAATGTTCGGGCAAGAGAAAGCGGCAATGGTCATCGAAGGAAACTGGGCCATTCCATTCTTACAAGAAACGTTCCCTAACGTTGATTTCGCTACAGCTGAAGTACCAACGGTTAACGATAAGAAAGGTACGATGGCCTATACTGTTGCTTACGTTATGAATAAAGAATCAAAGCATAAAGATGCTGCATGGGAGTTAATCTCTTATCTCACAGGGAAAGAGGGAATGAAGAAATGGACCAGCCTCGGTCTCGCCTTACCATCGAGAAAATCGGTTGCCGCTGAACTTGGATTTGACAAGGACCCTCTTCGAAGCGCAATAGTAGCCGGTGCTTCCTATGCAACTCCTTGGCAAGCAGGTCCTAATCTACCAACGGTTATGACCAACTTCAACAATCAGTTCGTTAGTGCTTTCCTAGGTGAACAAAGTCTTGAAGATGCTATGAAAAAAGCTCAGGAAACAGCGAATAAAGAGATTGAAGCAGCCAAATAATTATACCAATTTGATCGGGGGAGCTAGCTCCCCTCTTTCATATCTTGCAAAGGAAGCGAGGGGAGAACTTTGAAAAGGAAGGCTAGGTCTAACCGACTATCGTTAAGAAACACCGCTACTGGATATTCGTTCTTAGCACCGATGATCCTTGTATTAGGTGTGTTTTTAATCCTTCCCATTCTATATGCGATATTTCTTTCCTTCCATAAAGTCCAATTGTTAGGAGGATTGGAATATCAATTCAAAGGAATAGGCAATTTCACTCGAATGGTAGACGATGAGAAGGTTTGGATTGCTTTAAAAAATACGTTCCAGTATGTACTCATTGTCGTACCACTTCAGACGATGCTCGCACTCATTCTTGCTGCTGCCTTAAATTCGAGTATAAAAGGTAAAAATCTATTCAGAGTCGTTTTCTTTATTCCCACCGTCACATCGTCGGCTGTGTTAACACTCATTTTCATGTGGATTTATAATTCACAAGGACTACTAAACGATTTTCTTTCCTTTGTTGGCTTACCTACATATAACTGGATAGGTGATCCGGCAGTCGCACTTAAGGCAATTATGCTCATGAATATATGGTCAACCGCCCCTTTCTTCATGGTTATTTATCTCGCTGCACTTCAAGACATTCCAGATAGTGTATACGAAGCATCGGAAATAGATGGAGCAGGCTGGTGGCAGCGATTTTGTTATATAACCGTTCCGATGCTAAAACCCGTGACATCTTTCGTCATCATTATGGGTATTATCGGGACATTCCAATTGTTTGACCAATCGTATATATTCTCTGCTGGCTCCGGTGGACCGAACAATTCTACTTTAACGGTTGTGTTGCTAATCTATCAGTATGCGTTTAAAAGCTTAGACATGGGCTATGCTGCTGCTCTTGCTTTTATGTTAGCTGCCGTAATAATGGTCGTTACGCTCATTCAACGTAAATTTAGTGGTGAGGACAGTTCCGTGGGAGGTAGTCACTAAATGGGTAAAAAAAAGAAATTCAAATGGAGTAAAATCATTATTTATACGACCTTGATATTATATTCTGTTATGACCTTTATCCCCTTCCTGTGGGCTCTTTCCGCTTCATTTAAACCGTTGCCTGAAATTGTATCAGGCAATCCGAACTTTATTCCTATAAGTCCTACTCTAGATAATTACAAACAAATTTTTATTGCTGAAGGTTTATTTCCAAGATGGTTATTTAATAGTGCCTTTGTTGCGATTTCGATTACGTTATTAAATTTGTTGTTCAATTCAATGGCAGGTTATTCACTTGCCCGTATCCGTTTTCCAGGTAATAAATTTCTTTTATATGTTGTTCTTGCGGTCATCATGGTACCCGGTCAAGTCACTCTCATTCCACAGTACTTGATATTAAAATCGTTCGGTTGGCTCAATTCTTATCAAGGACTCATTATTCCAGGAGCGGTAAATGCAACGTTTATTTTTATGATGCGTCAGTTTTTCCTTAGCTTCCCTAAGGAACTTGAAGAAGCTGCAGAGTTAGACGGCTTGGGTCGTTATGGGACCTTTTTCCGAGTCGTATTGCCTCTTGCAAAACCAGCTCTCGCCGCACAAGCGATCTTTATTTTCATGGGAGCTTGGAACAATTTCATGATGCCGCTTATTATTTTATCTGATAAATCGATGTTCACGCTCCCTCTTGGATTGAATACGTTCAAAGGACAATATATCAGTTACTGGAATTACATTATGGCGGCATCAATGGTCTTTACACTACCTGCGCTCATGATTTATATTTTTTTCAATCGATATTTTATTAAAGGTGTTACATTTACAGGGGGTAAGTAAAGACGGAATATCGAATATATGTTTCGATTGGGTCTGCTTATCCCAGAAACATCTTTTCTATCGATAATCCATTTTCCCTATGTTAAAATGAAAGAATTGAAACGATGAGCTTGCAGGGTTTATTCCTATGTGTTCGTCTAATTTGTTGAATCTTTCATTTACTATTAAGATATAAGGGGAAATTACGACAATGGATTTACTCATCATTTTAAAAGCCATCATTCTCGGAATTGTGGAAGGGTTAACCGAATTTGCTCCCGTTTCGTCCACAGGTCACATGATCATCGTTGATGATATGTGGCTCCAATCCGAACAATTTTTAACGAAATATGTAGCCAATACGTTTAAGGTTGTTATTCAGCTCGGTTCAATCTTAGCTGTAGTTATTGTTTTTAAAGATCGCTTTATTGATATTTTAGGATTAAGACGCCGTAACAAAGAAGCTGTTCAAGAACCCAACAGGCTTAAATTATCGCATGTCATTGTAGGTTTGATCCCCGCCGGTGTATTAGGAGTACTATTCGAAGATTATATTGATGAATATTTATTTTCAACTACTACCGTTTTGGTCGGTTTGGTTATCGGTGCTGTCTTTATGATTATTGCTGATTTGTTCGGTTCTAAAAAGCCTCACGTCCAATCGGTTGATCAAATAACGTATAAACAAGCGCTGACTGTAGGATTCATTCAATGTCTATCCTTATGGCCTGGATTCTCTAGGTCAGGCTCGACTATTTCTGGTGGTGTCTTACTTGGGATGAGTCACCGCGCAGCAGCCGATTTCACATTTATTATGGCCGTTCCGATTATGCTTGGGGCGAGTTTTCTATCGTTACTGAAAAACTGGCAATACTTTACGCTTGAAGCGTTGCCGTTTTTTATTGCGGGCTTTATTAGTGCATTTGTCGTTGCGTTATTCACGATGCGTATCTTCTTGAAGCTTATTCACAAAATCAAACTCGTACCATTTGCGATCTATCGCATCATTTTAGCATTGATCATCTACGTTGTTTACTTTTAATTGGACAAACAATAGTGTTAATAAATAGTACAATGCCAGCTAATGAATGTTAGCTGGCATTGTACTATATTACTGTCCCACCATCTACTTCTAACACCGTTCCGCTCACATAGTCAGACTCAGCGGATGCGAGGAATAAATAAGCATTTGCAATGTCAGAAGGCTTTCCTAAACGCTGTAACGGTACTTTTTCTATAAGCTGGTTGATTACTTTCTCAGGGATCTTCGCGACCATACCTGTTTCAATAAATCCTGGCGCTACGGCGTTGACGTTAATTCCTTTACGGCCCATCTCTTTCGCCCACGTCTTCGTCATTCCGATGACTCCCGCTTTCGTGGCTGCATAATTCGTTTGACCGATGTTGCCGCTTACCCCGACAATTGAGGAAGTAGAGATGATCTTTCCTCTTCCTTGCTGAATCATGTGGGGAACGACGGCTTGCGTACAGTAAAATACACCGCTTAAGTTCACATCGATTACTTGCTGCCACTGTTCTGGCGTCATCTTCGTCAGCATGGCGTCGCGTGTAATACCCGCATTATTAATAAGGATGTCGACCTGTTCATAATGCTCTACTGCAAAACGTACCATCTCGTTCACACTATCTTGATTCGAAACGTCCACTTTAACGAATATCGCTTCCGCTCCATGCTCTTTCAATTGGGATACTACTGCTTCTCCTGCGTCCGTATCATAGTCGGCCAAAACGAGCCTTGCTCCTTCTTTCGCGAACGTAAACGCGGTTTCCTTGCCGATCCCGTTTGCTCCGCCTGTGATAATGGCTACTTTTCCATCAAGTCTCATTTTTGCAAATCTCCCAACTATAGTATTCATCATTAGAGTTGTTAACTTCCTATAAGAAGGATTCTATCTTTTCTAACAACTGATCAAGATCATCGACCAACGGAGAATGACCACAATTCTCTAAATACACCAACTCGGCGTTATCACCTAAATCTTCTTTGATCTCAATAGCCATATTGGCAGGAACAACGAGATCATTTTTTCCCCATAGAATAAGTGTTGGTGCTTGTATTTTACTCGCTTCCCCAGTTCCCTCACCTAACTCATTGGTTACGGAGCTAATATTGAATGTATTTAAAGCATGATATACGTCTGTCAAATTTCGTTGTGTAATCATATCATCAATATATTCATCGTAATGATCTGCAGCAGGCTGATTGTGCGTATAAATGACCGCATTCCAGAGGTTACGAAGGAAATCCTTATCCTTGTTCTCATATGCTGAATTGATTGGAATCGTTCGCATCGGGTCGACAGCAATTTCTTCTTTCGTTTTGTACCTGGCGCCCACTTGGCCAGTCGCATCAATACCATGGAAAGGATATCCTCTTGTAGAAACAGAGGCTAGTAAGACTATTTTCTCTACGTAGTCCGGATAGTCTGCTGCGAACTGCATTGCCACTCCTCCACCGGTTGACCAACCAGCAACGGAGAATTTCTTTAAGCCAAGTTGATCGACGAACAGTTTCACATCCTCAGAGAAATCTTTAAGTGAGTCGATTCTTTCATTGAAAGAAGAGATACCAAAGCCTCTTAAATCGACTGCATAAACTTTAAAACGATCATTGATGTTTTCCAAAACAAGGTCCCAATGTTTTGACGATGTCATATTCCCATGAATCAAAAGTAAAACTTGCTCTCCGCCTTCTCTTTCACGATAACCCAATGTTTCCCCATTTTCTAACTGTACAGATTTTAGCTCGATGTTTGACATACTACCCTCTCCTCACTAAGTGGTATTACCCCATCGAATCGTTGTCGCTCCCCATGCATAACCAATTCCGGCACTCACGAGAACGACAAGGTCACCATCTTTAATCTTCCCTTGCTGCAGCCCTAATTGTAACGAAAGGATTTGATCCATTTGCCCGATATGACCATATTCATCTAAATAGACTGACTGATCTTGGGACAAGCCCAACTCTCTTAATACATATTCATGGGCAGACTTCTTCATGTGCAATATTCCGAGGTAGTCAATTTCTTTTTCTGTTTTACCGCTTTTCTCCAATGACTTTCTAATTACCTTCAAAAAGTTATCCATCGATTTCTGCTCAAGACGTAGTTTCATTCCTTCTGGATCGGTCACATCGAGATAATTTAAGCGCCTCTCCAAGGCTTCAGGCGTAATCGGATTTTTCGTTCCTCCTGCTATGACAACTACATCTTCTGAAAAAGAACCATCCGTAATGAGATGGCTTGCCAATACTTCATTCTCATTATGACCTTTCCGAAGAATAATCGCCCCTCCACCCGCACCAAGGTTATACATAAATCGCGTACGAGGGTTCGTATAGTCAATAAAATCACTATTGCGATATCCGCCAGCGAGTAAGACCGTTCGAACCGACTCATCAGCGATCATCATATCTTTGGCTATTTTCAATGCCATAATCGTCGTTCCACATCGCAAAGCTACGTCAAACGCCCAAGCATTAACAGCGCCAACCTCTTGTTGAAGTTTAATTCCTGCTGTCCAAAGTGGATATTCTTTATGTTCTTCTCCAATGTAAATGACGATATCGATTTCTAACGGATTAATTCCCGCTTTCTGAATAGCCTCCTGTGCGGCACGTATTCCCATTTCGCACGTATGATCGTTTTCACCTGGAATAGGCTTCCTCCTAATCCCCATCTTTTGTTCAACGACATCTACCGGAAGACCGGAAGCTGCAGCAATTTCCTTTCCTGACATAAACGTTTCTGGAATATACATGTCGGTACTGACAATACCAATCGATTCCATTCTCCCGTTCATTACTGACTCACTCTCCACTCTTTAGCGTGGCGTATTTGTTGTTGTTTGAGTTTTGTTCACGTTTTTCTTTACCCCTCTTGCTAACCACCATTGTTTAACCGATCCTACAATTCCGAGCGGAAAGAACATGACAACAAGAATGTAGATTAGTCCAAAAAAGATAAGCCATCGTTCAAATATCCAATGTACTTTCGCTAGGTCTGTTAAGCCCAAATGAGCAAATTCAATTAATCCCGAACCAACTAATCCTCCGACCAACGTCCCAACTCCACCGATAATGGTCATGAGCAAAGCATCCAATGTAATATCCATCGAAAAAACAGCCGTATTTACGAAACGTAACGTTATGGCATAGAACGCCCCACTTAAACTAGCTACTACCCCTGAAAGAATACTCGCTAACACTTTATAATGAAGAATGTTATAGCCTAACGACTCTGTTCGTTGTTCATTTTCCCGAATCGCTAGAAGTACTCTACCTGCGGGAGAATTCGTAAAGCGTCGCATAATAAGAAACATGATGCCCATGAAAATCAAGGCTATGAAATATAGAACTTCACGATCCATTAAAACTTCCGGAATACGAAAGGTAAATCCTTCGCCCCCCATCGTTAATGTCCTCCATTTTTCCGCAACAACGAGGAATAGCCCGGAAAACGCCAGCGTTAACATGGCATAAAAATGACTTTTAAGGCGAAGCGATAAAATTCCGACGAAAAAACTGACAATACCCGCGAGTATAACCCCTACCACAAGCGATAAAAGTAATACGGCAATCGTCTGATCCATTCGGTTCATAAAGATTGCGGTAGTATAGGCCCCAATCCCGAAAAACATCGCATGTCCAAATGAAACGATTCCTGTGTAGCCCAACAACAAATCATAACTCATCGCAAATACAGCAAAAATAAATACTTGTGTTAAAAGAATAAGCATACTTCTTGAGTCATTGATAAAGGGGAACGCAAGAAATACAACTCCGACTAAAAATAGCCAAAAGTTAGAGACCGAAAAGGATCGCATTTGTCTCATCTCCTCACCCCTTCACACTAAATAATCCTGACGGCTTAAATAAAAGCACGACAGCCATTAACAGCATATTTACGGCTAACGCAGCGTCCGGTACATAATAGGCCATGAAAGCTCCTGATAATCCAACAAGAATGGCTGCCAGGGCAGACCCAAGAATATTCCCCATTCCCCCAATAACAACAACGATGAAGGCAAGGATGGCGAATTGCATCCCCATATCCGCGTGGATTACTCCGGAATAAGGTCCTAGTAAAACGCCGCTTAGAGCAGCCATTGCGGATCCGAGCATAAATACGAGCATAAATATCTTTTTAATGTTAATACCCAATGCTTGAACCATCTCTTTATTCATGACACCGGCCCTAACGACCAAACCTAGTTTTGTCCGGTTTAATAAATACAATATCCCTATCAATACGAGCAAACCAACGGCAATAATGAATAATCTGTATTTAATAAGAATTACGCCACCAATCTCCCAACTTCCAGACAGATACTCTGGAGGTAAGGCACTTAACTGGTTTGGTCCCCAAACGACTTTTAACAATTCACTCAGGACGATCATTACACCGAGTGTAATTAAGATTTGTTGAATATGATTGCCGTAAACAGGCTTGATAATGAAGCTCTCCATAATAAGTCCAAGAATAATGCCCGTTATAATCGCCCCGGCTATGCCAATAGCGAAGCTCCCAGATTGCCCATAGATCCAAATACCCGCATAGGCTCCCCAAGCAAACAACCCACCGTGAGCGAAATTCAGTACATCCATCAAACCAAAAATCAATGTAAGACCGGCTGCTAGGAGAAAGATGAGCATTCCCGTTGCCAGCCCGTTGATAGTCAAATTAAGAAATACATCCATTACATCATGAGCCTCCTTTTCTCTTTTTCTCAGAAAATCAGGCAATACCCAAGTATTGTATTCTTATCTTCTCATTTTCCTTTAATTCACTCATTGAACCGTGATGAACGGTTTTTCCGTCGTCGATAATATAAAAGCTATCCCCGATCGTACTTGCCATGAAGAAATTTTGTTCAACGAGGACGACGGTCGTTTTATGCTTCATTTCATTTATTGACTCCATTACTTTTTCAATAACGATTGGAGCAAGACCTTTGCTCGGCTCATCTATCAAAAGAAGTTCGTTCACATTGACATAGGCTCTCGCGATAGATAGCATTTGCTTCTGTCCACCCGATAAATGTCCGCCTTTTTTCTTCCAAAACTGCTTCAAATCAGGAAACAGTTGTAATATCCATTCTTGTCTTTCCATTGAAATATCATCGTTTTTTTGCATCGCAACCTTTAAGTTCTCTTCAACTGTCAAATCACCGAATATCCCTTGATCTTCCGGAACGTACCCAATTCCTTTACGAGCGATGGAATAGGTGGGTAGTTTTTGAATCTCTTCGCCTTTAAAAAGCACCTTGCCTTTAGAGGTTGGACTAAGTCCCATAATTGACCGAAGCGTCGTCGTTTTCCCTGCTCCATTACGCCCAAGTAGTACGGTTACTTCTCCTTTAGGCACCTCAAAAGAAACGCCTTGCAAAATGTGATATTGTCCAATATACGTTTCTATTCCTTCTACTTTAAGAAGCGTCATCGTACAGACCTCCCAAGTATGCTGATTGAACAAGTTCGTTTTTCATAATTTCATCTGGTGATCCATCAGCTAACAGCTTTCCGTTAAAAAGAACGGTAATGCTGTCAGACAAGTCTAAAACCATTTCCATTTTATGTTCAATTAAAACAATCGTTCGATTGCCTGCTTCTTTAATGTTTCGAATTACTTCCAGGATAGCAGGCACTTCTTCAAGTGACATACCGGCAGTAGGTTCATCTAGAAGCAATATTTCCGTTTTCAATGCTAAGAGCATCGCGATCTCCAGTTTGCGCTTTTCACCGTGCGCTAGGTTTCTCGCCAACGCATCTTTTTTGTTGTCCAACAGCACGGTTTGTAGTAATTCAAGCGCCCTGTCTTCAAACTGAGCATATCTTTTAAAATGAAACAACATTTGATATCGAACGCCTGCTTGAGATTGGACTGCCAACCGGACATTTTCCAGAACGGTTAAATTTGGGAAAACGTTCGTAATCTGGAACGAACGCCCGATTCCCATCCTCGTTCGGACAGGAGGGGACAGATGTGTAATATCTGTCCCCTTGAGAATAACGTTTCCATTTGTTGGTTTTAACTGTCCGCTCAGCAGGTTGAAAAAGGTGGTTTTACCCGCACCATTTGGCCCGATAATTGATTTGAAATCGTTGGCAGCAACCTTTAGATTGACTCCGTTAACCGCTACGTGACCTCCAAATGCAATTGTTAGGTCTTTTGTTTCTAGGATGGGTTGTGTCACATCATTTCACCTACCTACCATTGTAGTTTATTAAGTCCGGGAAACATTTCTGTCGAATTTCTGCGTTGCGTTGTCCCTGTGCTGCTCACTTAGTTTCACCTAAGCTCCGCTGCTCGTTTCTTTAACCCACAAAAGTGAAGACGAGCCCTGAAGCCAAATCCGATTACTTTTGCGGGGACCCGATAAGCATATTCAACGCGCCTTGAACTTCTTGGCTCTGTTTGTCCTCCTTAATAAACTCTTAGTATATTTTTACTTCTTGTTCATAATCGGTGGTGCAGTATCTTCCGGTGACAATTCTTTAATGAGAACTGGCACTGGATAATCCACGCCTTCTTTCATTTCAAGCCTAATTGCATACAATGATTGAAGTGCTTGATGATCTTCTGGTCGGAACGTCATCGTCCCCTTAGGTGTCTCGAAAGACATACCTTCCATTGCAGAGATTAGCGTATCCGTATCTACGTTTCCTTCTGTCTTCTTCAACGCTTCTACAATCGCAATCGCTGCAGACATTCCACCTGGCGTAAAGAGATCTGGTACAGCACCGTCATGACGTTTTTTATGCTCTTCTACTAACCAATCATTTACCTTGTTCTTCGGAAGATCATTGTAATAAACTGTGAATCCTTCCATACCTACTAGGGCTCCCATCGTTTTTAAAGCCGCGATGTCCGGTGCACCTGTAGATATTTTGATGCCTTTATCTGTTACTTTCATATCCGTAATTTGATTCCAAGGGGAGTTAGCACCCGCCCAAATAACGAACAAGTAATCTGGCTTCGCTTGAATAATCTTTTGAATATTCGCTGTGAAATCCGTTGCAGCCGCATCGGCATATTCTTCTACAACGATCTCCGCTCCGAGCTTTTCAGCTGTTGGTTTAAATGCAGCGACCCCATCTCGACCGAACGCAGAATCAGGAGCAAATGTTGCAATTTTAACACCTGGTCCCGCAATTGCAGCAGCACCCGCTACAGCATCTTGTGAAGAGTTACGGCCTGTACGGAAGATGTATTTGTTCCACATCGCACCTGTAATACTGTCTGCAACGGCTGGTTCAACAACCATTACCTTTTTGTACTCTTCTGCTAAAGGAAGGACCGCTAGTGTATCTCCTGAGCTAGAAGAACCTACGAGGAAATCTACTTTATCTTCTTCTAATAGTTTCGTCGCTTTTTGCACGGCAACGTCAGGCTTTGTTTCCGTATCTTCTATGATGTATTCAATCGGATGTCCGTTTACCATTCTCGTACCATCAGTCGCGTAGTCAAGACCAATCTCAAATCCAGCTATTGTTTGCTTACCGTACGCTTCTAAAGGTCCCGTTGTTGAAGCGAGTAAACCAATTTTAATCGGTTCTTTCTTCTCTTCCGGTTTTGGTGCACTTGTATCCGTTCCAGTTGTCGCCGCTGGTGCTTCGGTTTTAGCTGGCGCTGGGTCGGCGCTTCCACATGCAGATACAATCAAAAGTAATAAAGACAGGACAAGTGCTAATGTAGTACGCAATCCTTTTTTCATCACTGAATATCCCCCTATTCGTTCTAAGCTTACATTCATATACTAAGAAACATGGGTTACAAATCAGTTACACACAGTTAATTTATCCTACCTTATATCACATGTTGCGACGGTTCAACGCAATTTGTGACCTAATTCAGGGGATGAACTTAACCTACGACCATCTCAAACATCTGTACCGTTTCCTGCATTGGCTTCACTCCTAGCTCTTTCTCGAGCTTATCGCAGCACCTTTGATACCATTTAACGGCTTGAGAACGATTGTTTTTTTGATAGAAGCAATAGATTAATAGTCGATACGCTTCTTCCCAACATGGATCTTTTTGAAGAATCTCTTCACACCAGTGAATCGCTCCATCGAAATTTTTAAGTCGTACATGGATTTGTGCTAATCGCTCTGCCCCGCGTAAAAATAACACTTGTATCCTTTCTCTCTCTTCAATACACCAATCATCATACCGACCTTCTGGAAGGTAATCACCAGTATATAAGGAAAGCCCATTCAGCAAGATTTCGCTCGCTCTTTCAGGATTTTTCTCATCCATGCCCGCTGTAATCAATGTTTCGAATTCAAGTATGTCTAAAACCAAACCAATACTTCCAAATAGTCCATATGACGTACCATGCCGCTGAATGAAGAATGGGTTCGATCTTGCCGTACGGTGCGGCTCAAGTGCTTTGTTCAATGCATTTAATGCCACTTTAAAATCTCGGTTTGCCGCTTCTTCGTCTAGATCAGGCCATAATAAATTCATAATCTCTTCCCTAGGCAGTAAGTGCTGATGCTTTGTTACGAAAAGTTGGAAGAGCTCCTTTGCCTTACCTCGGTGCCAATCCTTCTCTTCAACTTCGACATCACCCAACCATACTCTGAACTCCCCTAACGTCTGAACCTTCAACGTATATCCCGGATGTGAGTCCAAGTTAGTTAGACCCATTTCATGAAGCAAGTGGGTAACAGAGTCCATCTCAATTCCTCTCTTAACCGCTTCGATCAACATGGGTGCGATAGTAAGGATATCTCGTGGTCCGAAAAAGGATCGCTTCTGTAAAAGAAACTCGTATCTATAGGATTCTATCATCTGCACCATATCGTGCATGTGTACTTCAAATAAAGAATCTTCCTTCGTCATAAATCCAACGTACGCTTGCCATAAGTGAAGCACCGTCAACCCATAGCGATCACCACACTGTTCGAAAGCAGACTGACAGGCTGTAAATACTTCTCTTGCTTCTTGCCACTTCTGACTCGTGACATACCCAATTGCTATACAAAGTCGAATACAAGCAGAGAGCCATACGTCCTTCACACGCTCTGTTTCCTCTAATGCAAGCTCGCCGTATTTGATCGCTTGGTCAAGTGATTTTTCTCGTCCGTAGAGAATACACATGCCCATTAACGGCTCAGCCTTCCCTCTCGGTATGTTGATATCCTCCATTATTCGTAAAGCAGTCTCATAGCATTCTAGCGCCATTTTTGCATTATATTTTGGAAGCAATTGGACAGCATGTCCCATACGAATCCAACCGCACGCCTCAACAAACGGCGCTTTCGATTGAAGTCCCTGCATAATCCCAACTTCAGCATACTTCTTGGCCGTCTCTGGGTCACCACTAAAGGAATGTACAATAGAAAGCAGGAGGTTCGTCTCCCGATGTGCTCGCGGTAAATGTGTATCCATATGTAAGTGTTCATACTGTCTGCTTCGTTCGAGTAGCTTTTTCATCGCATGAAATTGCCCAGTTCGTAAGCACATTCGCGCTTCCAACTCGACAACTTCATATCCAGCTTTCAATTGTCTGCATTTCTCATACCATTCCACTGCTTCGACCGCTCGACCTAAGTTGATTAAATTTTCTGCCATTAAACTGTACAGCTTCACTTGGGTCTCTTGATCTGGTGAATCTGAATTATCAAGCGCATGAATGGAGCGTTGCAATAGTTCGTCTGCTCTACCAGGTTGAATCGTATCCAAGTAGATTCTCGCCTGACCTTCTAAGCCCGCACTCTCCCCACGTTTATCTTCATGCTCACGCGCGGCAACTTCTCCGCGAATATAGCATCCTAGTGATTGTTCATATTGGCTTCTGTATCGATATATGTCCCCTTCATAAATCCATAGTCCGTAGTAACGATCCTTTAGGTGGCGGGGTATACCCTTTACGATATCTAGTAAACTCTCAAGCTTTCCATTATCTATCATCGTTCGACCGTAGTCATTCAGCAGCGTGGCAATTGTATCGACTTCGCCGATCGATTGAAGGTGGGGAATCGCCTGCTCTATCTTAAGTTGCTCACGATAATAATGGGCAGCACACCGGTGTAAAGCGACGTATCGTTCAGGATCATCTTTTACCTGCTGCATTAAAAAATCTTTGAACAATGCATGGTAGCGGTATTGTTTCTCTCCGACATGAAACAGAAATAGATTCATATGAGATATGTAATCTAATATGCTCTCTGCATCTTCAGATTCTAGTAGTTCAATACATATCGGACCTGTTAATTCATCAATAATACACGTTGATAGAAGGAATTTTTGAATGCGAGGTTCCTGCTTCATAAGTACTTCCATCGCCAAAAAACGAAACAGGTCATCCATTGATTTCGTTTGGTTATCTATAATGTTATTTAACGGTACGTGAGCGGCTAACTGTTGCCAAATCATTTGAAGGGCAATAACCCAGCCTTCGGTTTTTTGATATATTCGCTTTACTTCATCATGGGCAAGATTGTATTCATAATAATCTGAAAATAATACGACAATTTCTTCCTCTGTGAAGGAAAGATCACTTTCCGCTATTTCCAGAATGCTATCCTTTACCTTTAATACGGTTAACGATTCCCAGGTCGGTCTCCTTCTGCTCGATAAGACGAGGTGAAAGTTATCTGGGGCATGGTCGATAAGCAACATCATCCACTGCTCGATACTCGTAGCATGATCGATCAGATGGTAGTCATCAATTACAAATACGATCTCTTCTGCTAGCTGATGAAGCTCGTTCACGAAGCTCGTACATAATGTATATAGTGCATCTTCCTTTATGTAATCTTCTATACGCGTAATCTCTTGTAGAAACTGCTCTCCAAAGGATGGGAACCGAGAACGCAACGCATGAATGACATACTGTAGAAAAGGAATAATGTCATCATCGTTGTTAGAAACTGTATACCAGCAATATGGCATTCTCTCATCTTGAAAAAAAGAAGATAGCATCGTGCTCTTTCCATAGCCTGGTCCAGAGTGAATGAGCGTAAGTGGGTAGTTTATAATGCCATTTAACTTCTTGATGAGTTTCGGTCGACGTATGATGGTCGCCTTTATCCGGGGAGGCACTAGCTTCGTTTTTAAAATCGTTGTAATCCCTTTCATTCCGCTCTCCTTCCTATGAACCTATTCTCTATATTTTATCATAGGAAATGGAAAAAGACTTGATGGAATTTACTCCACCAAGCCTTATGCGAACATTTTAACGATTGTCTTTTTATCAATTTTTCCTACTGGCGTTTGCGGAAGCTCTTTGACAATGATCATCTTTTTTGGAATCTTGTATTTTGCGATTTTAGTAGAACAGTAGTCTTGTAGCTGCTCTATCGTGAGAGTGATCCCTTTACGTAATACGACAATTGCTGTTACCGTCTCTCCCCACTTCTGATCCGGTATTCCTACGACTACCGTCTCATGAACAGCAGGATGTTGTCCGATAAGGTGTTCTAGTTCCAACGGATATACATTTTCTCCGCCAGTAATAATCATATCTTTCTTTCTACCTACAATATAGTGGTAGCCATCTTCATCGACCCTTCCTAGGTCGCCAGTGTAAAGCCAATTATCAATAATGGCTTCCTTCGTTGCCTCCGGATTGTTCCAATAATATCCGAACACGTGGTTTCCTTTGATGAGAACTTCACCGACTTCTCCTGTCAAAGTCGGAGTACCATCATTTCGAACGATGTTAATTTGATTGAACATCATCGGTTTTCCAACTGAACCCCGCTTTATCGAAACTTGGGTCGGATCCATAAAGAAATTATTCGGTCCCGCTTCTGTCAACCCATATCCTTCTTTAAATGTAAGTCCCTTCTCCTCAAAGGCTTGATATATCGTAAGTGGGCATGGTGCCCCACCGGATAAAAAGGTGTGCATCGATGGGAACGACGTCTCTTGGAAATGTGGCGTATGAATCATCATATGATACATCGTTGGTACCATAAGCGTAATTGTACACTTTTCCTGGTTAAGTAGCTCAATTGCTTCTACTGGTTCGAAATCCCTACCGATTATGACAGTGCCACCGATCTGTAATATCGGAATAGAAAGGGCATTTAACCCACCTGTATGGAACATCGGTAAATACGTCAACGTAACTTCGTTCGATGTAAGCTGCCAACTCATCACCGTATTCAATCCATTCCAGAAGATCGATCGATGGGTCAATACGACCCCTTTAGACTTCCCTGTCGTACCACCGGTGTAAATAATCGTATACGGATCTTCGAAATGAACGGGAGGCTGCTGTAGACTTTCATCATTGACTTGCATAATTTCATCATAGTCTGATCCGGTCACGCTCAACTTCTTCGGAACGGTTAACCCATTTATTAATATTTCCATTTGATTATGGTAGGCTAGCATGGTAGGGCTACTATCGTGAATCATGTACGACAACTCAGGTAATGACAGCCTCCAATTTAGCGGAACGAATATGGCTCCTAGCTTCCCACAAGCAAATAGCATATCAAAGTAGCTTATATGATTGGGAGATAGTAACGCGATACGATCCCCTTTGGCAACACCTTGTTTTTGGAGATAGCCAGCTAGACAGCGTCCCCGCTGATTTAACTGACGGTAACTCCACCGTTCACCTGTGTGCCCGTCAATGATCGCTATATGATTCGGAGTCAAACGACTTCTACTCTCCAGCCAATCTGTCTCAAACCCCACAACCATCTCTCCCCACTGCAAATATTGTCTTATTCTAAAATACAGACAGTGAGTTGCAATTAAGTTACACGGACATGTAACATGCACCCGCTACCTTGCATACTGTAAAAGTGTTATGAAAGAAGCCTACATACTTTTAATGTTGAGTATGTGACTAGACATTATCAAGATTGGGGGATGGATATGAAAATATCGAGTAGAGGGGAATATTCACTAAGAGCACTAATCGTTCTTGGTCAAAGTACCCAACAGGTAATGTCGATCGGAGACATAGCGGAAAGAACACTCGTTCCTGTTCACTATTTGGAACAAATCTTACTTCAATTGAAAATGATCGGTGTTGTAAAGAGTAAACGAGGTGTTCACGGAGGTTATGCTCTACGGTTGCTTCCAGAAGAGATCAACATCGGTGAAATCATTCGTAAACTCGAAGGTCCCCTAGCCCCAATGGGATGTGTCAGTTTAACTGCTTACGATCCGTGTCCGCTAGAAGAAAAGGGTTGTTTGCTTAAACCTCTATGGGCTTTAGTACGTGATACAGTGGCCCATGTACTTGATCAGACGACACTTGATGCCTTGTTAGAAGGTAGAATTCAAACCTATTCAGATGGGGGGGAACTCCTTGGAAAAGGACATTGATCTCTTGCATAATCCGTTTCTTAAGCGAATCCTTCATGCACTCGAAGGGTTGGAGTATGGAACGATTCAAATTACCGTTCACGATTCAAAAATAACACAAATCGATCGAACTGAAAAACATCGCTTCCATGTAGAGAAGATTGAATCGAACGAAGAGCGATCCAATCGTTCTATTAAAAACAAATGGTAACAACCTATTCGCCCATCGGACGACCGAAGGCTCCAACACTTACATTTCTATGTAAGCAAAGGAGTCTTTTATTTTTGCCTAATACACCCACCATTAAAGGAGAGAAAAAACATGTTTCCATTTAAAATTAATCAGATGTTAAGATTATCATTTCGTAAAATCACGATTGTCATATTAATTGCTATTGTCGCCTTAAATGCTTGCAGCACACCTCAGACTCAAACAAATAACAATTCCGCTGGGGAAAAGAAAATTGAACTTCTCAACGTTTCGTATGATCCGACGCGCGAGTTTTACGAAGAATTTAATCTGTCTTTCGCTTCCTATTGGAAAACAAAAACAGGCAATGAAGTCACGGTAAAACAGTCTCACGGGGGATCAGGCAAACAAGCGAGAGCTGTCATCGACGGCTTAAAAGCAGATGTCGTTACGTTAGCACTTGCTTATGATATTGATGCAATTTCAGAGTCTGAGTTGATTCAAAAAGATTGGCAAAGCAAATTAGCGAATCGTAGCGCACCCTATACGTCTACCATAGTCTTCCTCGTTCGTAAAGGAAATCCGAAATCAATCGAAGATTGGGATAACCTCATTAATCCTGATATCGCCGTCATTACACCGAATCCTAAAACATCCGGTGGTGCAAGGTGGAATTACCTTGCTGCTTGGGGCTACGCCCTTCAAAAGAACAACGGTGACGAAAAAAAAGCAAGAGAGTATGTAACTGAATTGTATAAACATGTCCCTGTACTAGATTCCGGTGCACGTGGAGCAACGACAACGTTCGTCGAGCGAGGAATTGGCGATGTGTTGCTTGCATGGGAAAATGAAGCTTTCCTTGCGATCAATGAGCTAGGAAAAGATAAATTCGAAATTGTCGTCCCATCCGTAAGTATACTAGCAGAACCCCCTGTTGCTGTCGTAGATAAAGTGGTCGATGATCGTGGAACTCGTGAAGTTGCTGAAGGCTATATAAACTATCTCTATTCTGAAGAAGGGCAAGAGCTAGCAGCTAAACATTACTTCCGCCCACGGTTAGAATCTGTCGCAAAAAAATATGAGTCATCGTTTCCAACTATCAACTTATTTACGATCGATGACGTGTTTGGTGGATGGCAAAACGCTCACAAAGCCCATTTTGTAGACGGTGGCCTTTTCGATCAAATGTATGGAGGTTAACATGAACGTCAATTGGAAGCAACGTAGCATCATTCCCGGGTTTGGAATCTCGATGGGATTTACATTAGTGTACTTAAGCCTACTCGTACTAATCCCGCTCTCCGTGCTATTCCTTAAGACGAGTACGATGGGATGGAGCAATTTCTGGCAAACAATATTAGAACCTCGAGTAGTCGCCTCCTACAAACTTAGTTTATTTGCCTCGTTTATCGCGGCATTAATTAATGCTGTATTTGGTGTATTAGTAGCTTGGGTGCTAACCCGTTATAATTTTCCCGGAAGGCGTATCGTTGACGGATTAGTTGATTTGCCATTTGCCTTACCAACTGCTGTCGCAGGAATCTCTTTAACAGCCGTTTTTTCCGTAAATGGTTGGCTCGGACAATATTTAGAGCCGTTAGGACTAAAGGTAGCGTTTACACCCCTTGGTATTATCGTTGCCCTTACCTTTATCGGGCTACCGTTCGTCGTAAGAACGGTTCAGCCCGTCATTCAAGATTTAGATGCACAACTAGAGGAAGTAGCCGCAACGCTAGGAGCTACACGAAAGCAAACGTTCATACGAGTTATATTTCCACAGCTCTTTCCGGCTGTTTTGACCGGATTCACACTAGCATTTGCTCGGGCCTTAGGCGAGTATGGCTCTGTCGTTTTTATTTCTGGAAATATGCCTATGAGAACGGAAATTACGCCATTGCTCATTATGACGAAGCTTGAGCAATATGACTATACCGGTGCAACGGCGATCGCTGTTGTCATGCTCGTCCTCTCGTTCATATTCCTGCTTATCATCAATTTCATTCAATGGCGAGCTGGAATTCGTCATTCGATTAAGTAAGGAGGATTACCGAATGCTAAACAAATGGATCACCATCATCATTGCGTTATTGTTTATCGGACTGTTTTTAATCATCCCGTTGGCTGCTGTATTTACAGAGGCATTAGAAAATGGATTCCACATGTTTGTAGCCGCCGTTACCGAACCTGATGCTCTTTCTGCCATAAAACTAACGTTACTCATTGCGATTGTTTCGGTTGTCTTTAACGTAATCTTTGGTGTGTTAGCCGCATGGGCGATCGCGAAGTTCAACTTCGTCGGTAAAAGTCTACTTATTACGCTAATCGATCTCCCCTTTGCCGTTTCTCCCGTTATTTCGGGATTGATATTTGTACTACTTTTCGGTGCTAATGGCGTATTGGGTCCGTGGCTGAGCGATCACGATTTACAAATTATTTTTGCCGTACCCGGCATCCTATTAGCTACTCTGTTCGTTACGTTTCCTTTCGTTGCGAGAGAATTGATTCCCATTATGCAGGCCCAAGGGACAGACGAAGAAGAAGCAGCGATATCACTCGGTTCAAGTGGGATAAAGACGTTTTTTAAAATTACGTTGCCTAATATTAAGTGGGGCTTGTTATACGGAGTGATTCTTTGCAACGCGCGAGCAATGGGGGAATTCGGTGCTGTTTCCGTCGTTTCTGGTCACATTCGAGGATTAACGAATACGATGTCACTACATGTTGAAATCTTGTATAACGAATATAATTTCGTGGCTGCTTTCGCCGTTGCCTCCCTATTAGCTCTCCTCGCAATCATGACCCTTGTCGTTAAAAGCATTATCGAGTGGAAGGGAGAAATGAAACATGGGAATTGAAATCAGAAATATTAACATGAATTACGGTAAGTTTCAGGTATTAAAAGATATAAGTTTAAATATTCCTAGCGGAGAATTAGTCGCCTTACTTGGTCCCTCTGGTTCGGGAAAGACGACGTTACTCCGCCTGATCGCGGGACTTGAATCAGCTGACAGTGGGGACATCCTGTTCGGAGGCGTAGATGCTACCAATCGGAGTGTGAGTGACAGGAACGTTGGTTTCGTGTTTCAACATTATGCCCTGTTTAAACATATGACCATCTATGAAAATATTGCTTTCGGACTTCGTGTAAGGCCACGCACGTCTCGACCAACAAAGGAAGTGATCAAGAACAAAGTTAACGAGTTACTAAAGCTTATCCAGCTTGATGACCATTCTTCACGATATCCTTCGCAGCTATCCGGTGGACAACGGCAACGTGTCGCCCTTGCTCGCGCGCTTGCAGTCGAACCTCAAATATTACTGTTGGATGAACCCTTTGGTGCATTGGATGCAAAGGTCAGACAAGAATTAAGACGTTGGGTAAGACAACTCCACGATAAATTGAATATTACGAGCGTGTTTGTTACGCACGACCAGGAAGAAGCACTTGAAATGGCTGACAAGATTGTCGTCATGAATGAAGGGAAAATTGAACAGGTAGGGACTCCAAATGAGGTTTATCATCATCCTGTAAACCCATTCGTGTATAGTTTTCTTGGTAGAGTAAATCTGTTTCACGGCAGGAATGACCTAGGTCACATTCCTCACTCAACAACTGGATACGTACGTCCTCATGAATTAGAATTGACGCGAATCCCATCAGATACTAAGGATATTCAAGCGATGATTAGTCATATTTACCACGTTGGTCCGCTAATAAGAATAGAGTTGGAAACGTTAGATACGAAAGAATTAATTGAAGTGGAAATGAGCAATGAACGTTATCAGCAGATGGCTCCGAAGGTGAATGAACTTGTATTTATCAATGTAAGGAATATGAAAATATTTATTTGATCGATGTACATTTAACCCACTATGCATACATAGTGGGTCTTTTTTCTGAAACAAAATATCCTTAAATAGAATGATTATGATTCAAGCAACAAACCCTCGGCCATTCTTAATCTCCGATTTGCGAGCTTCGCCACTTGGTCATCATGCGTGACCAATACTAACGTCTTTCCTAAATCTCTATTAATATGAAGAAGCAATTGTAACACCTCTTCTTCTGTCTCTGAATCAAGATTACCTGTCGGTTCATCCGCTAAAATAATATTCGGATTAGTTACTAACGCTCGTGCAATGGATACACGCTGCTGTTGCCCTCCACTAAGCTGGTGAGTCGAATGATTTAAGCGATCGCCTAAACCGACTTTCTCCAGCATCTCCTTCGCTCTTGCCTTCCTCTCCTTCTTCCTGACTCCCATATAAAACAGCGGTTCTTCCACATTCTCAAGAGCACTCATATTCTGGAACAGATGGAAGGATTGAAAGATAAATCCGACGTGTTTACGTCTATATAGACACAATCTGTCTTCATTCAACTTCTCTAAATGTAGGGAATCCACTTGAATGGAACCCTTTGACGGTTTCATAAATCCTCCTAAGAGGTTGAGAAATGTACTCTTCCCTGACCCTGATCTACCTTGAATGGCAATAAAATCTCCTTCATTCACATTAAGGTTTATCCCATCTAACACGTGTACTACTTTCTCTCCACTAGTAAAGTGTTGCGATAAATCATCGATACAAATGATTGACTTCGTCATCAGAATCAACCCCTTTCCATTAAACGAATATAGTTCTTCTTAAATAATCCACGTGCAGGTATGTACGTCATGATGAAGCTGAACAGCACCATTGCTACTGTGACTACAATATAAACATAGAGTGGGACTTGTAGAACAAATAGTACTGATTCGGTGTCAAGACTAAACCTTTCATAATATTCAGGGTCGATCAACTTATTCCGGATCATAGAGGCTAGAAACATAAACAGACTGGTGCAAACAACTAACCCAAGAATGACCGCAAGAAGCGATAAAAGCACACCTTCAAGTACAATTCCAAATATAATCTGTGCTGCGCTCGCACCTAACGCTTTCATCGTTGCAATTTCCCCTCTTCGCTCTTGAATATTGCTGTACATCGCATTACCGAAGCTAGCGATGGCCACAATCAGGACTAAGCCCATAATGATGATGAGTTGATTGAAGAATTTCTTCCTCGTTTCAATATTGGATTCAATGTACTTCGCCCTACTATGTACTTGAAATCCCTTTTCTTCGAATTCTTCAACTACACTTGGAATATCTTCTATTCGTTTCATTTTTATCAAAACGCGCTCAAACTTTGCCTCATTAGACGTTGTAATCTTGTTTTTAAGACTAATGGGGTAATATATAAAGCCTGGTGGCAATGAAAGTGTAGAGTCCGATCTCAATTTACCTATCACTTTCACTTTTGAAGTTTCTGGAATGGATTGATATTGTTCTGGAAGACCTTCGTGATCAATCGTTATCGTTATATCCTGACCTACAACTTGAAGCTGTTGTATTTTTTCTTCAGGTGGAATTTGGAGTTCTTGATATTTTTGGATTTGTTTATTGATCGAGTTATCCAGGTTATCGGCGGCTTTCGATTCTTCAATCCCGAAACTCTCTTTATATTGTTCTTTCGTCATAAGGCTCGTGTTGAAATCG